>Ga0302310_10001560_pt1 | contig 19382 bp, 18 predicted proteins | sample III_Palsa_N1_2_FD_200451 | JGI IMG/M metagenome (GOLD analysis project Ga0302310, IMG submission 200451) | Peat permafrost microbial communities from Stordalen Mire near Abisko, Sweden - III_Palsa_N1_2 | ecosystem: Environmental > Terrestrial > Soil > Palsa > Peat permafrost | place: Sweden...
ATCACCGGTGCCGGTTTGCGCGAGAGCCATGTGCACGATGTCGCGATCACGCGCGAGGCGCCGAATTATCGGCAAGAAAACTAAATTGATAAAGTTTTTTTGCTTCTTTTTGTTCACAAAAAGAAGCAGGAAGTCTTCTTTTTTGAAAAAAAGAAGCAAAAAACTTTTATTACTAAGGACCTGTGAATGACCCCAGCGGCCCGGGTGGCGGCCTCGATAGAATTATTGGAGGCGATCGAGGAAGCGGGTAGGAAGCCCGCCGATGCTGTCGCCAACGGGTTCTTTCGCGAACGGCGGTTCATCGGGTCGGGCGATCGACGCGCGATATCAGACCGAGTCTGGGGCGTGCTGCGCGCGCGGCGGCGGCTGGGGTGGTGGCTGGAATACGTCGGCGGCGAGCCATCGGCGCGGATGCTGGTGGCAGCGTCGCTGCTGCTGGAAGGCTGGGACTTGGCGGGGGTCGAGCAGAGCTTCTCGGGCGGGAAATTCGGGGCCGCCAGACTGGAAGATTTTGAACGGGCGGTGCTGCGCAAGATCGAGGGGCGCAGCCTGGAACACCCCGCGATGCCGGAATATGTCAGGCTGGAACTGCCGGAATTTGTCGTGCCGCTGCTGCGCGATCGGTTCGGCGCCAAGCTGGAAGCCGAAATCGCGGCGCTGGGGGACGAAGCGCCGCTCGATCTGCGGGTGAATTTGCTGAAATCCACGCTGTCCGAGGCGACCGCGCTGCTGGTGGCCGAGGGGATCGAGGCGGTATCGATGAAATTCTCGCCGCTCGGGCTGCGGGTGCAGGGCCGGCGGCCGGTGACCAGCGGCAAGGCATTCCAGGACGGCAAGATCGAAATTCAGGACGAAGGTAGCCAGCTGGTTGCGATCCTGGTCGGCGCCAAGCCGGGCATGCGCGTGGTGGATTGGTGCGCGGGAGCGGCCGGAAAGACGCTGGCTCTGGCGGCGCTGATGCAAAACAAGGGACAGATCGTCGCGTGCGATGTGTCGGCGCCGCGGCTCGAAGGCGCGGTGAAGCGACTGCGGCGCGCGGGCGCGTTCAACGTCGAACGACATCTGATCGAACCCGGCGACAAATGGCTGAAACGCCGCGCCGGCAGCTTCGACCGGGTGCTGGTCGATGCGCCGTGCAGCGGCACCGGGACCTGGCGGCGCAATCCCGATGGGCGCTTGCGGCTGACCGAGACTGACCTGATCGAACTGGTGCCGAAGCAGGCTGCGATTCTGGACAGCGCAGCGCGTCTGGTGAAGTCGGGCGGCCGGCTGGTGTATGCGACCTGCTCGCTGTTGCCGGCGGAGAACGAGCAGCAGATCGATGCGTTTCTGACCCGGCATGCGGATTTTGCGCTGGTGCCGCTGGAGCAGGCGTGGGGCGAGGGGGCGGTGCCGTGCGCGGGACCCTATTTGTCCCTGACCCCGCGAGTGCATGACACGGACGGATTTTTTGGCGCGGTGCTGGAACGGCGCGCCGATGCAAAGGTGAGCGATGAGCAATCTGTTTGATGCCAATCTTTTTCACGACCGCATACTGATCCTCGATTTCGGCAGCCAGGTGACGCAGCTGATCGCGCGGCGTCTGCGCGAGAGCGGGGTCTATTGCGAGATATGGCCGTTCAGCGCTGAAGAATCGCGGTTCCGCGCCTTCAACCCGCGCGGGATTATTCTGTCCGGCAGCCCCGCTAGCGTGCTGGAGACCGGATCACCGCGCGCGCCGGATTATGTGTTCAGCTGTGGCTTGCCGGTGCTGGGAATTTGCTACGGCGAGCAAACCATGTGCGCGCAATTGGGCGGCGTGGTGGAAGCCGAGGGTAATCGCGAATTCGGCCGCGCGATCGTGGAGGTGATCGCCGATTGCCCGCTTTTCACTGGCGTCTGGCAGCACGGTGCGCGCGAGCAAGTGTGGATGAGCCATGGCGACAAAGTGACCAGCCCGCCGCCCGGGTTCCGCGTGGTGGCGGTGAGCGACGGTGCGCCGGTGGCTGCGATCGCCGACGATGAGCGGCGATTCTACGGCACGCAATTTCATCTTGAGGTGGTGCACACGCCGCACGGGGCACAGTTGCTGCGCAATTTCACCCATGACATTTGCGGCTGCTCCGGCAGCTGGACCATGGCGGGATTTCGCGATACCGAAATCGCCCGCATTCGCGCGCAGGTCGGCAGCGGCCGCGTGATCTGCGGGCTTTCCGGTGGGGTGGATTCCTCGGTCGCCGCGGTGCTGATCCACGAAGCGATCGGCGACCAGCTCACCTGTATTTTCGTCGATCACGGACTGCTGCGCGCGGGTGAGGCTGAACAGGTCGTTACTACGTTCCGCGACCGCTTCAACATCCGGCTGGTGCACGTCGACGCCGGCGATTTGTTCCTGGGCCAGCTCGCGGGCGTTACCGATCCCGAGATCAAGCGCAAGACCATCGGCCGATTGTTCATCGAAGTGTTCGAGGCGGAAGCAGCGAAGATCGGCGGCGCGGATTTTCTCGCGCAGGGCACGCTCTATCCGGACGTGATCGAGAGCGTCAGCTTCACCGGCGGGCCATCGGTTACGATCAAGTCGCATCATAACGTCGGTGGGCTGCCGGCGCGGATGCGAATGCAGCTGGTCGAGCCATTGCGCGAGTTGTTCAAGGACGAGGTGCGCGTGCTGGGACGGGAGCTGGGCATTCCGGAGCATATCGTCGGGCGGCATCCGTTCCCCGGGCCCGGCATGGCGATCCGGATTCCAGGTGCGGTGGACGCCGAGAAAGTGGCGCTTTTGCGCAAAGTCGATAGTATATTCCTACAGGAAATTCGCAGTGTTGGGCTTTACGATAAGATCTGGCAGGCGTTCGCCGTGCTGTTGCCGGTGCGGACGGTGGGGGTGATGGGTGATGGGCGGACCTATGATCAGGCGTGTGCGCTGCGCGCGGTCACCAGCACGGACGGGATGACCGCGGACGTATATCCATTCGAAATGAGTTTTCTCACCCGCGTATCGGGCCGGATCGTGAACGAGGTGCGCGGAATCAACCGGGTAACGTATGATATCACCAGCAAGCCGCCGGGGACGATCGAGTGGGAGTGACCGTGGAGTAGTTTAGGATAGATCCGGACACACCGGGCTGTTATCGGCGAACTCAGGCGCCGATGGTTCCCGATAGCTGAGCGTCGCCAGGGAAATTGGATTGTCCTCGACGACCTCCGCGCTATGTGAACGGCCCGCTGCGCATATACCAGACGGGCGTTGGACGACATCATTTTGGTCGAACGATAAGACTTTGCCATCGAGGAGGGCCAAAAACTCAGCCTCCGGCATCGGGCGACCAAAATAGTAGCCTTGGCAATACGGGCATCCGAGCTTTCGCAGCACCGAAACCTCGTCCTCGGTTTCGGCGCCTTCGGCGACGACCGATATTTGAAGTTCCTTGCCTAGGCTGATCATGGCATCAACGATGACATGCTGGGAGCGGTTCTGGTCGACCTGTGAGACAAAGCTTCTGTCGATCTTGAATTCACTTATCGGGAAGGCCTCGAGCCGGCTGAGGCTGGAATATCCTGTACCGAAATCGTCAACCGAAAGCCCGACGCCCATTGCTCGAAGTTCTTGGAGCATTCCTATCAGCGCGGGCGAATTGTCGGCGAGCAGGCTTTCAGTCAATTCGAGGATCAGCCACGAAGGTTCGGCGTCCGTCTGTTTAAGAATCGTTCGCATGAGTTGAGCCACGTCGTCACGACGAAACTGGAGTTGAGACACGTTGACGGAGAACGCCAGTGGATTCGGGCGTCCCCGATTCACGCGAACGGCGAACCGGGCGACGTGTCGTAGCGCCCAGGCGCCGATATCGACGATCAATCCGGATTCTTCAGCAATGGGAATAAAACGATCTGGCGGCTGAGTTCCGTAGCCTAAAACAATCGAGTGGGAGTGAGGGGCCATCGGCAACGATAGCTGGGGTCTCTTATTCATTGAGCGATCTTGGACCGCTGACGAACGGGCTGCCTCGTAGATAGAAGCGCAATAGGCGATCCGCTTCCCGCGAAATGCCGATCCTTATGCTCTCCCCAAGTTCGTCGGGTTCGTGCTCATCGTGTCCGAGCCATAGCGGGCCTTTCTGGCAAAGATCGAGCCCGTCGAGCCGAAGGTCAATTCGCAACGCCGCGGTGAGCCTTCCTGGACCGCGAGCCAAGTCGCGCAAGCGCTCGATGCCTCGATTGCGTCGCATGATCGGGATGCCTTCGAGCGGCTCAAGCGCCCGGATCAAGACGCCCGCTCCGATCCCCTGTATCTCGCTCGAGACATTCAGCATGTATGAGATGCCGTACGCGACGTAAATATAGGCCCGCCCAGGCTCGAGAAACAGCGAACGATTGCGCCGAGTCATTCCGCGGTAGGCGTGGCCGGCAGCATCACCGACAACATAGGCTTCGGTTTCAACAATCCTTCCGGTGACGACGCCTTCAGGCAGCTCTCGCACGACTATTTTGCCAATAAGATAGCGGGCGAGAGACACCGTATCGATCGGCAGCTCCGTGCGCGCGAGCGGGCCGTAGATCGTCATTCTTTCGGCCCCAGGTTTCAGGGCATCCGCTCAACCCATTGCGCGCGGGAAGGCCCCGGCTCGAACGGATCGCCGAAATACTGGGTCTCGCGGGCCACCTTCCCATCCTGGAACTCCATGATGCTAACGGTGTAAGACGGTCGCCCGTCATAGGCTAGGACATATTCAGTGACCCAGAGGCCGCCCGCGCCGACGATCCGCCGCACGCTGAAGCGTTTCCGGTTCGGCTGTGCGGCACGCGACGACTGAATGTTTCGTCGCCCGCGGATGCGCTCGCCCGATTGCGGATATTCGAGCACCGCGTCCTCGCGGTAAATTTTGTGCTCCTCCTCGAAGTCGTTCGCATCCGAAGCGGCCCAATGGCGATCTAGAGCCGCTCGGATCTCTTGGTCTTCCATATCAAATCTCCTTGGCCACAGGCGAAGAATTTTCTTTTTGTGAACAAAAAGAAGCAAAAAAACTTTGTTAATTTAAGTATTTCGCTCGCACCGTCCTCCGGGTAGTCGTCCGGACCTCAAGTATCAAAAGTTTTTGCTTCTTTTCTCAAAAAGAAGACTTCCTTTCTTCACTTCACCTTGCCGTACTGCTCATCCGAAACCTGCTCCAGCCACTCAACCGGGCTGCCGTTAATCGACTCCTGGATCGCGATATGCATCATCGCGGTGGTGGGTGCGGCGCCGTGCCAATGTTTCTCGCCCGGCGGGATCCACACGATGTCGCCGGGCCGGATCTCCTCGATCGGGCCGCCCTCGCGCTGCACCCGGCCGACACCATAGGTCACGATCAACGTCTGACCCAGCGGGTGGGTGTGCCAGGCAGTGCGGGCACCCGGCTCGAAGGTGACGGTCGCACCGCCGACCCGGGCGGGTTCGGTGCCGCTGAACGGCGCGTCGATCCGCACCACGCCGGTGAAATACGCCGCCGGCCCCCGGGCCGACGGCTGTGAGCCGCTGCGTTTGATGTCCATAATCGTTCTCCTGCTCCTGTTGGCGGCCTGGTCAGAGGCCCGTCATCCGCTCCAGCATTTCGGGGTAGCGCCCGCCCTCAATCTGGATCTGCGAGGCGGCATCCTCAATCATGCCCAGGTCATCGGCCGTGAGTTCGATCGCTGCGGCGCCGATGTTTTCTTCCAGCCGGTCGAGCTTGGTGGTGCCGGGGATCGGCACAATCCAGGGCTCGCGCGCCAACAGCCAGGCGAGGGCAATCTGCGCCGGGCTTGCGTGCTTGGCAGATGCGATGCGTCCCAGGAGATCCACCAGTGCCTGGTTGGCGCGGAGCGCTTCGGGCGTAAAGCGCGGCAGCGTGCTGCGGAAGTCGTCGCGGCCAAAGTTTGTGTCCTGGGTGATCTTGCCGGCGAGAAATCCCTTGCCGAGCGGGCTGTAGGGGACCAGCCCGATGCCGAGTTCCTCCAGCACCGGGATGATCTCATCTTCGGGACGGCGCCACCACAGCGAGTATTCGCTTTGCAGTGCGCTCACCGGCTGCACCGCGTGGGCGCGGCGGATGGTCGCAGCGCCGGCCTCGGACAGGCCGAAATGTTTCACCTTGCCCTTGCTGATCAGGTCTCTCACCACGCCGGCGACGTCCTCGATCGGCACGGCAGGATCGACGCGGTGCTGATAGAACAAGTCGATGACGTCTACCCGCAGACGTTTGAGCGACGCTTCCGCCACCTCGCGAATGTGGTGCGGCCGGCTGTCCAGCCGCGGCGTGCCGGCAGTGCCGCGCGGGTCGACGCTGAGGTCCCAGCCGAATTTGGTGGCAATCACCACCTCATTGCGCACCGGCGCGAGCGCCTCGCCCACCAGTTCCTCGTTGGTGTAGGGGCCATAGGCCTCGGCGGTGTCGAAAAATGTGACGCCGCGCTCGACCGCGGCCCGCAGCAGGGCGATCATTTCCTGCCGGTCCTTGGGCGGACCGTAAGAGAAGCTCATACCCATGCAGCCCAGCCCGATCGCCGAGACCTCCAGGCCGCCGCTGCCAAGTTTCCGCTTTTGCATCTTCGCTCCTTTGGCCCGGTTGGCGGGCCATCAAATTGGCTCGCCGGTTAATTACTCCGGGTGACGTCCAGCGATAAGAGCGATAAAACCGCATAACGTCATATCCAGGATTCATCAATGCGCCGGGAAGAACTCGTGGACCTCAATGCGTTTCTCACTATCGCGGACGAGCAGAGCTTCACCCGTGCCGCGGCGCAGCTTGGCACTTCGCAATCGGCGCTGAGCTACACGCTGCGACGGCTGGAGACCCGGCTGGGCGTCCGGCTGGTGACGCGGACCACGCGCAAGGTCGCGCCGACCGAAGCCGGCGAGCGGCTGCTGCGGACGCTGCGTCCTGCGCTCGATGAGATCGGCGCCGAGCTCGAATCGCTCTCCGAGCTGCGCGACAAGCCCGCCGGTACCATCCGCATCACCGCCGGGCAACATGCCGCGGAGACCGTGTTGTGGCCGGCGCTGGAACGGCTGCTGCCGGGCTATCCCGATATCAAGGTCGAGATCAGCGTCGATCAGGGCCTCACCGATATCGTGGCGGAGCGCTTCGACGCCGGCGTGCGGCTGGGCGAACAAGTCGCGCGGGACATGATCGCAGTGCGGATCGGGCCGGATCAGCGCATGGCGGTGGTGGGTGCGCCTGGGTATTTCGCCGACCGTCCGAAACCGCTGACGCCGCAGGATCTCGCCGCGCACGCTTGCATCAATCTGCGGCTGCCCACGCTGGGCGGCTTCTATGCCTGGGAGTTCGGCAAGGCCGGCCGGGAACTCAAGGTGCGGGTCGAAGGCCAACTCGCATTCAACAGCGTGCCGATGGTGCTGAAGGCGGCGACGGCGGGGTTCGGTCTGGCATGCATGGTCGAGAATCACGTCGCCGATCAGCTCGCAGATGGCAGCCTCGTGCGGGTGCTCGAGGATTGGTGCGAGCCGTTCGCGGGTTATCACCTGTACTACCCCAGCCGGAGGCAGAACTCGCCCGCGTTTGCGCTGCTGGTGGACGTCCTGCGCTGGCGCGGGTGAGGACGCTATTCGCGGTCGCCGATCGCGTCCAGCCGGGCCAGCAGTTCCGCCGGCAACTTGATTTCGGCGGCCGCCAGATTTTCCCGCAAATGCGCAACCGACGATGTGCCGGGGATCAGCAGCAGATTGGGCGCGCGGTTGAGCAGCCATGCGAGTGCGATCTGCATCGGCGTAGCGGCAAGCTCGGCCGCTACTTCCGACAGGGTCGAGGATTGCAGCGGCGTGAAGCCGCCGAGCGGGAAGAATGGAACATAGGCGGTGCCGGTCTCGCCGAGCTCGTGGATCAGGGCTTCGTCGTCGCGGTGGGCGAGATTGTAGAGGTTCTGCACGCACACCACCCGGGCGATGCGGCGGGCCTCGGCGACCTGCGCTGACGTCACGTTGCTGATCCCGAGATGGCGGATCAGACCTTGCCGCTGCAGTTCTGCAAGAGCCGCGAACGGTTCCGCGATCGATCCCTCGCTCGGCTCGTGGATGCGGCCCATGATGCGCAGATTGACCACCTCGAGCACGTCGAGGCCGAGATGGCGCAGATTGTCGTGGACCGCGCTGGTAAGTTCGGCTGTCGACATTGCGGTCTGCCACGAAGCGTCCGCGCCGCGCTTGCCGCCGACCTTGGTCACGATCACCAGGTCGCTGGGATAGGGGTGGAGCGCCTCGCGGATCAGCTGGTTGGTGATATGCGGGCCGTAATAATCGCAGGTGTCGATGTGGTTGACGCCGCTCGCGACCGCTTCGCGCAGCACGGCGAGAGCCGCCGCGCGATCTTTTGGCGGTCCGAAAACCCCCGGACCAGCGAGCTGCATCGCACCGTAACCCAGACGCTTCACGCGGCACCCGCCCAATGAGAAAACGCCAGCTGCGGTGATGTCGGTCATGTCAGGTCCTTCCGATTGGAACTGGAACACTATGGACGCTTTGGCGTTCGGGGGATATCCCGGATAAGACCCTCGCGTTAAGTGAAGTCGAAGAGTCTTCTTTTTTGAGAAAAAGAAGCAAAAACCTTTCATTCAATTAGTTTCTTACTGGTCCTGGTAAACTTCGCGATTGACTAAAGTTAATAAAGTTTTTTTGCTTCTTTTTGTTCACAAAAAGAAGATTCTTCTCTTCGCCTAAACATCATTCCAGTCCGGCTCTCATTTCTTGAAGGGTAACTTCAAGCGTCCTGATCAGGCCCGCGGCAATAGCCGGCGTTACCGCCGCACCAGTCTGGATTGTACGTTCAAAGCGGAGGCCGTCGGATGCAAGTCGTTTGAAGCCAAACATGCCGGCGCTCCCGGCCAGGGCGTGTGTCGCCTCGGTCAACTCGCGCCCTTCGGTTGCCGTATCATCCAGTGCGTGCAGGTCCCGCAGCAGCGCTCCGGCCCGCCCTGCAAGGGTTTGCAAATGGGCCGTAACTGCCTCGGGCTTCAGCAAACCAGTGGTTGCATTGAACATTGCCTGGTCGAAGATCGGATCCTCAAGATCGAGCGTGGTTTTTGCAGGTGCCACCGGCGGGTTCGATTGGCTTCGCGAACCGCCGTGGCGTTGCCCGGCCTGGTATCCTTGCGCGAGAGCCGCCAGGAGCGAATCGAGAGTGAACGGCTTTCCGACGTGGCAGTCCATGCCAGCGGCCCTGCACTCCCGCACCTGCTCGGAGAAAGCCTGGGCCGTCATCGCTACAATCGGTACGCTCCCACGCGCGCCTTTGAGGGCGCGGATGCGACGAGTGGCCTCAAGCCCGTCCATGATTGGCATACGCACGTCCATCATGACGACGTCGAAGTCGCTCGCAGCAGCCGCTGCCAACGCCGCCGCCCCATCTTCAACGCAAACCGCCTCGTGACCCGCCGCGGAGATAAAAGACGCAGCGATGTCCCGATTTATGGCGACATCGTCAGCGATCAGGACCCGCAGCGCACGCGGCGGGAGCGGCGCCGGCGGTGCAACCGTTAGGTCGGAGGTAAGCCCCGCCGCAGCAAGCACGCTTACACCGATGTTTCGTAATAAAGGAAGCTCCAGCCAGAACACGCTCCCGCCGCTGGGATTGTCGTGATGACCGGCACGGCCGCCCAGCAATGCGGCGAGTTGTGCGGTTAACGACAGGCCAAGACCGGCGCCCTCGTCCGTCGTGGCGGAAGCGGAGTCGAGCCGGGAAAACCTTTGGAACAAGCGGCGTTGCTGCTCTACCGGTATGCCTGGGCCGGTGTCACTCACCTCGAACCGCAGTGAAGCGCCGCCCGACACGGTTCGCACCAGAAGCGACACCGAACCGTGAAAGGTAAACTTTACCGCGTTGCCAAGGAGGTTGAGCAGCATCTGTCGCAGCCGCGCGGGATCGGTCCTTACCTGGTGCGGTACTCCCAGCTCGATCGAAAGCCCCAGTACCAGCCTTTTTGCCTCCGCCATCGGCCTCACCAGGTCGAGGCAAGCGGCCCCGATCCGCCGCGGATCAATATCGGCCAATTTCAATTCGAAGCCTTCGGTTTCAATCTCGGAAAGATCGAGGACTCCCTGGATCATCTCAAGCAGGTGGTTGCCGGCACCCAGCATCGCCTCGACCCGCGCAAACTGAACGTCATTCAGATCGCCCTCCATCCGCAGGAGCTGAACGTAGCCCAGAATTCCGTGCAGCGGCGTGCGCAGCTCATGGCTCATCGCCGCCAAGAAACGGGACTTGGCGCGGGTTGCCCGCTCCGCTTTATCGCGTGCGTGTCCGAGGTCAACCGAGAGCAGCGCCAAATCCGCGTTCGATTTTTCCAGTTGCTGCTCGTACGCGTCGCGCTCATGCTCAGCGCGCTTCAGACGGACGATGTCGTGGGTAATTCTAACTTGCATCACCTTGCGCTCGATCGCATAGCGCAGCGCACGCAACAACTCGCGAGATTCGATCTGACCCTTCACGAGGTAGTCCTGGGCGCCTTCTTGGATCGCCTCCGTCGCAAGCGATTCATTGTCCGACCCGGTCAGGACCACCAACGGGACGCTTGGCGCTGCTGCGCACGCACGGCGAACCGCGCCTACGCCTTGTGCGTCGGGCAGGCCCAAGTCCAGCACGATAATGTCGACCGAATGCTGTCCTAAATGTTTTTCCGCCGCGCTCATCGTCGTCACGAGCGTCAAATCGACCTTATGCGAGATCTGACCTCTAAGCATCTCGAAGAGCAAGCGAGCATCTCCGGCATTGTCTTCAATCAGAAGGACATTCACTGGTCTGCACCGATTCCAAATTTATTGCGGAGGTCCGTTCCGATTTCAGGTTGTCGCTAGTGACGAGCCTGCCGGCTTATCGATCGCGATGGGGACCTGGGCCGTGCCCGGCGAGTTTTCGCCTGCCGAGGATCCAACCGGCGGCTTGGCGCCTTTGCGCGCATTCCGCGCCAGTTTGACCTTGGTCAACCAGAAATCGCTGACGCTTTTCACGAGCCCCTCGAATGCATCCAAATCCACCGGCTTGTTGAGATAGCAATTCGCCTGGAGTTGATAGCTTATTCCGATATCCACTTCCGCCTCCGACGTGGACAGGATAAGCGTCGGGATTGTCTTCAGCCCATCATCCTGCTTGATCTGCTTCAAAACTTCCCGGCCATCCATTTTTGGAAGGTTTAGATCCAGTAGAATGAGATCCGGACGCGGGGCATCGATGTGGGCTCCCTCGCGCCTTAGAAAAGTCATTGCATCCACGCCGTCGGCGACTACATGCAAGAAAAGATGTATTTTGGAATCACGCAGCACCTCCCGCGTCAATCGGACATCACCCGGGTTATCTTCAACCAATAAGACCTGTAGCGGCATGTCGTTCCTCCGATGAATTCTAAGAATTCCGCCCGCTTGCGGCCAAGTCGAAGCAAAAGGTGGACCCGCGCCCAAGCTGAGACTCAACCGATATCCGGCCGCCGTGCCGTTCAACAATTTTTTTACAGATCGCCAAACCTATGCCGGTGCCCGAAAATTCGTCGCGCCCGTGCAGCCTCTGAAACATGCCAAAGATCTTTTCCTGGTAGGGCGCATCGATGCCAAGCCCATTATCCCGCACAAAGAACTTCCATCTTTCGCTCCTGCTACCCCTCAGTGCGGAGACGTGGATTGCCGGCTTGCCATGCTTCTGATACTTGATCGCGTTGCCAACAAGATTCTGAAAGAGTTGAATCAACTGAACTTCGTCGGCCAGAACGGCAGGCAGCGGGTCGTGCGTCACCACAGCGTCGCTTTGTTCGACCGCGATGCGCAGGTTCATCAGCGCCTGATCAAGTGCAGATTCGCTGGCAATATCGAGCAGGATAATATCTTTTGTTCCCACGTGCGAATATGCGAGCAGGTCGCGGATCAGCCGCTGCATGCGAGTTGCGCCATCCACCGCGTAAGCGATGAACTCATCGGCATCCGAGTCCAGTTTTCCCGTGTATCGTCTGGACAGGAGTTGCGTGTAGCTCGTTACCATCCGCAGCGGCTCTTGCAAATCGTGTGAGGCAATATAGGCAAACTGCTCCAGTTCATCGTTCGACCGGCTCAGTTCCTTAACTTGTATCTCCGCGTTCTTGCGCAAGGTGATGTCGCGGATGGCGGCCGTAATCAACATTCCTTCTGCGCTTTCCAATGGGCTCAACATGATTTCGATTGGAAAATCGCTGCCGTCCTTGCGGCGGCCGTAAAGCTCAATTCCCATTCCGATCTGCTGAGCGAGCGCGTCGGCCGCGGACCTGAGCCCGTCGGCGATCAGCCGTTCGGCAAAACCCTCAGGAATGATGGCGGCGACCTTTTGGCCCAAGAGCTCATCCCGCGAGTAGCCGAACTGAGCTTCGGCCCGAATATTCAGCAGAACGATTTCACCGGCCTGGTTTACCACCACCATTGCATCCGGAGCCGCTTCCAGCAGGCCACGATATCTTGCTTCGGTTTGCGCTAGATGCACCTCTGCGTTCTTGCGCACAGTGATGTCGCGGATTGCGGCGGTAGTCAGGATACCTTCAGCGCTTTGCAGCGGACTCAGCATGATTTCGATGGGAAAATCGCTGCCGTCCTTGCGGCGGCCGTAAAGCTCAATTCCCATTCCGATCTGCTGAGCCAACGCCTCGGCCGCGGACCTGAGCCCGTCGGCGATCAGCCGTTCGGCAAAACCCTCAGGAATGATGGCGGTTACCCTCTGTCCCAGGAGCTCGTCCCGCGAGTAGCCGAATTGCGCCTCGGCCCGAATATTCAGCAGCACGATCTCCCCGGCCTGGTTTACCACCACCATTGCATCCGGAGCGGCCTCCAGCAGGCCGCGATACTTGGCCTCGCTCTGCGCCAAGGGAGTCGCCGCCTGCTCGCGCATCGAAATATCGTGTATTGCTGCTGTCACCGGGGTGCTTTCGACGCCGTAGAGCGAGGTTTCGGGAGCACGAAGAGCTCGCTCAACTGCCCATAAGCGTTCTACGGCCCCAAGGTCTATCGCCGCGCCGCGTACCGAACTGCACTATGAAGCGCAGGTATTAATGAATGAACAATGGAAATTGCACATGACGCACAAGAGTTCGGCATCGACCGGGTTGCTCATGCTGCGTGTTGGCGGGCGCTCCTGACTTATATGATAAGTGCAAAGCGTTGGTTAAGTGAAGAGTCTTCTTTTTGTTCACAAAAAGAAGATTTTTCTCTGTTTCGAGCATATTCAGCTTATCAACTATTACTTCCGCCGGCCCTACGGCACACGCAACTTGAGCTGGCAGGTCAGATCGTTCGGCCGGCTCGAGTGGGTCTTCAGCCCCTTCCAGTAGAAATCGTAGTCCTTCGCCGGATAGACCACCCGGTCCCACGGATCGCAGATTACAGCGTCGGCGCTCCAGGTGCCAGGCAGCCCGATGTCGAGCGTAGTGTCGCCGCCGCGGCCGATCACCGCGACCACATGCGGGACGACGGCGTTCGAGGTCGCGCCATCGATGATGTAGACATAGTCGAGGGTTTCGCTGGTGCCGGTGGACTTCAGATAAACCAGGGCGACGGCCGCGACCTCGCCGCAGTTGCCGATGCCGCGCTTTTCGATCTTGGCGACGTTGGCGCAGATCTTCTTCCAGATCGCCGCGGCGTCGTCGCCCTTGCCCGGCTTGTCGTAGGTCGCGCGCAGATTGGCGAGATCGCTGTCCCTCGCGGTCATCATCTTGAGCGGCTTGCTGTTGAAGGTGATGACGCTGCTGGTGAATTTGTAGTTGGCTGATTTCGGCACCTTCTGGCGGACATAGGCCGCAGCCGCGATGCCGAGCTTCATGTTGCCGTCGAGGCTCATCGAACCCTCCCTATCGTTGCCAGGTTATCGCAAGTAGGCGGTCAGAACAATCGGGTCCGGTTTGCGCAGTTCCACGGCCAAGGGCGCGAACCGCAGCTTTTTTAGCTCCTTACGTTCAAAAAGGAACAGAAGTGGCCCTTCCTCGGTCAGCGTTCTTCTCGCTATGCTCCGGCCCGCTCGGCCTCCCACCAGTGAAAAAGGATCCAGCACATGCCTACCATCACGACCAAGGACGGCACCGAAATTTTCTACAAGGACTGGGGCAGCGGTCAGCCCATCGTGTTCAGCCACGGCTGGCCGCTGTCGGCGGACGATTGGGACGCGCAGATGATGTTCTTCCTCAGCCACGGGTTCCGGGTCATTGCCCACGACCGGCGCGGCCATGGGCGATCCGCCCAAGCCGAGGGCGGCCACGACATGGATCATTATGCCGACGACCTCGTCGCACTTGCCAAGCATCTCGATTTGCATGGTGCGGTGCACGTTGGCCACTCCACCGGCGGCGGCGAGGTGGTGCGCTATCTCGCGCGTCACGGCGAAAGCCAGGTGGCGAAAGCGGCGCTTATCAGTGCGGTCCCGCCGTTGATGGTGCAGACCGCGGCCAATCCGGGTGGGCTGCCGAAGGAGGTATTCGATGGTTTGCAGGCACAGGTTGCGACCAACCGGGCCCAATTCTATTACGACCTTCCGGCCGGACCGTTTTACGGCTTCAACCGGCCGGGTGCCAAGCCCGCGCCGGGGGTGATCTGGAACTGGTGGCGCCAGGGCATGATGGGCGGTGCGAAGGCGCATTACGACGGCATCGTCGCCTTCTCGCAGACCGACTTCACCGCGGATTTGAAGCAGATCACGGTACCGGTGCTGGTGATGCACGGCGACGATGACCAGATCGTGCCCTACGCCGATTCCGGGCCGCTGTCGGCGAAGCTGCTGAAAAACGGCACTTTGAAAACCTACAAGGGCTTTCCGCATGGCATGCCCACCACCGAGGCCGCCACCATCAACGCCGATCTGCTGGCTTTCATCAAAGGCTGAAGGTCATGCCGGGACTTTGGTCCCGGCAACTTTTCGTGCTCTACGTTGGACCGGAATGGCGCAGCGGGGGCGCGGACATGAGCGGGTTTTCGGATCGGACGCGCCGGTTGCGGGTGACCGCGGTGACCTTGCTGGTGATCGCCGGCTGCGTGAATTATCTTGATCGTTCCGCGCTTTCGGTCGGCAACCTGGAGATCCGCGGCTCGCTCGGCCTGTCCTATAGCCAGATGGGCCTGCTGCTCTCGGCCTTCGCCTGGAGCTATGGGCTGGCGCAGATTCCCGCAGGGATCCTGGTCGATCGCTTCGGGCCGCGCCGGGCGCTGGGTGTTGGCCTGGTGCTGTGGTCGTTCGCCCAGATCGCGGCGAGCTTTGTGGTCTCGGCGGGGCAGTTTGTGGTGGCGCGAGTGGCGCTCGGGCTGGGCGAATCACCGATGTATATCGGTGGCACGCGGGTTTGCGCCGACTGGTTCCGGGCCCGCGACCGCGCCTTGCCGATCTCGATTTTCAATTCGTCGTCCGCCCTGGCGCCGGCACTGGCACCGCCGTTGCTGACCGTGCTGATGCTGGCGTTCGGCTGGCGCGCGATGTTTCTGATCGCCGGCGTCGCGGGTTTTGCCGTCGCCATCGCCTGGGTCGCGCTTTATCGCAACCCTGGGGATGCCGGAATCGCGCCCGCGGAAATCGCGCTGATCCATGCCGATGACGAGCAAACTATCGAACATGTCGGCATCGCTCAGGTGTTCTGGCTGCTGCGGTTCAAAACCACCTGGGGAATGTTCCTGGGTTTCGTCGGCGTGATCTATATCTTTTGGCTCTATGCCACCTGGCTGCCTGGGTATTTGGAGGGGCAACGCCATCTCAGCATCGGCAGCGCCGGCATATTATCCGCGGTGCCGCTCGCCGCGGGGTTCGTGGGTTCGGTCACCGGCGGTGTGATATCGGATCAACTCGGGAAGCGAGGGATCGATCCCGGCGCGGCCTGCCGAATTCCGATTATTTGGGGCATGATCGGCGCCGCGGTATTTACCGTGGCGGGCGCGCTGGCCGCGCAGGTGTGGCTGGCGATTGCCGCGATGTCGTGCGGCTTGTTTTGTGCCAACGTGGCTTCGAGCTGCGGCTGGGCGCTGGCGGCGGTAGTGGCGCCATCGAATGCGGTGGCCACATTGGAGGCGGTGCAGAATGTCGGCGGCTCGATCGGCGGAACGCTGGCGCCGTTGATTACGGGAATGGTGGTGCAACGCACGGGATCTTTCTTGCCGGCATTTGTGCTGGCGGGAGCGATCGGACTCGCGAGCGCGGTGGTTTATTGGGCGATGACGAAGGAAAAAATAGGGGAAGGGAAGTCTTCTTTTTGAAAAAAGGAAGCAAAAACTTTTAACACTAAGTATTAAGTTTTTTTGCTTCTTTTTTTCCAAAAAAAGAAGACTTCCTTACTTCAATACGGCGGCGTTTTACGTCCCCGCTGCATCTTCGCCGCCTCGGTCCACCAAGCGAGGTCATCGGCAAAGTTGGGAAACGCCCGATCAAGCGCCGCTCCGGCGTCGCCGATCGGCTTCGCATCGACGTCGAGCGTGTGAGCGATCGGGCCGGCCGCGAGGGTGCTCGAAATCACGATCATACCCATTTCCGACAGGATTCCGTGCCAGACAAAGCCGGATCGCACGCCGGAAAAGCGCCCGGCCGAATAGCTTGCGATCGCGGCGGGGCGCCAGAACCACTCTTCAAGAAAATGATCGGTAAGATTCTTGAGACCAGGCTGGGGACCCCAGTTGTATTCGCCAGTGACGAAAACGAACGCATCGGCCTTGCGAATTTTGTCGGCGAGCGCTTCCATCGACGGTGGCGCCGAGCCTTTCGGATATTCTTTGTACATCCGGTCCAGCATCGGCAAGGCGACTTCCTGCGCGTCGACCAGCTCGGGATTATTACCGCGCGCCGCCAAGCCGGCGACGACATAGCGGGCCAGCCGTATCCCCATCCGGTCGCTGCGATACGAGCCATAAAATACCAGGATATTATCGGACATCCGGTGTCTAGCGCCGAATCAGGGAAGCAAATTCCGCGTGACGTTTGACATAGATCGCCATGAACGAGCAGCTCGGAATCGCCCGCTTGCCACGGTCACGAATCGCCTCGTACACGCCGCGCGCCAGCTTGGATCCATACCCGCGCCCGTTGAGGTGCTCCGGAACCTCGGTGTGATAGAGCAGATAATCGTCACCCTGGATTTCGTAGTCTGCAACGGCGAGATCATCACCGATGGCGAGTTCGAAGCGATGAAGCGCGGGATTGTCGATAACCTCGCTGGCCATTTCCGATATCCTCTATCTCAGACCGAAGACGGCGAATAATCCGCGCGGATCAGTCCAAAGCTTCGCTACGTCCCAGCCATTATCGCCCGCCAATCCAGCGAAACGCTCCAGACTGTATTTTCGCGAACTCTCGGTATGAATCGTCTCGCCGGCAGCGAAATCGAAGCTGCGCCCGGCGAGGCTGACGGATTGCGTGCAATGGCTCAGCAGATGCATCTCGATCGCGGATTCCGCATCGTTCCAGCGGGCCTGGTGCTGAAACGCCTCAATCACGAAGTTCGCGCCGAGTTCTCGATTGATCCGCGTGAGCAGATTGAGATTGAATTGCGCGGTCACGCCGGTGGGATCATCGTAGGCGGGGATCAGGATGTCGAGGGGCTTTTGGAGATCGACGCCGATGATCGCGGTGCTGGTGTGGCGACGCATCCGGCGCAAGAACGACGCAGCCTCGGCCGCATTGAGGTTGCCAATGGTGGAACCGGGAAAGAAGGCAACCCGCGGCCCGGGTGGCAGCGAGGGCGGCCACGGAAAGTCGGCGGTGAAATCGGAAACGATCGGCTGAATTGCCAGCTGTGGGAACTTTTCCCGAAATCGCGCCGCGGTCAGTTCGAGAAAATCTCCCGCGATGTCGATTGGAACGTAAAGCCGCGGCGATCGAAGCTCGCTCACCAGGATTTCAGTCTTGATGCCGGCGCCGGCACCATATTCGAACAGAACGACATCAGGGCCACAGAATGCCGCCATGTCTTCGGCGTGTTCGCGCAAGATCGAAGTTTCGGTGCGTGTGGGGTAATATTCCGGAAGCTGGGTGATTTCTTCGAACAATTCCGAGCCTCGGTCATCGTACAGCCACCGGCACGGCAGGGTTTTCTGCGGCTGCGCGAGACCGCGAAGCACGTCGGCGCGGAATTCTTCCGACTGTTGGCACAGCGCGTCTAGCATCTAACCATCCTCCGCCAGCCGAAGGCCGGAAAATTGCCAGCGCATGGCGGGCGGAAAAAAGTTGCGGTAGCTCGCCCTGATGTGGCCGGGAGGAGTCGCGCAGGAGCCGCCGCGCAGCACGAACTGACCGCACATGAACTTCCCGTTATATTCACCCACCGCGCCGGCGGCGGGTCGGAACCGCGGGTAGGGCGAAAACGCGCTGCGGGTCCATTCCCAGACGTCGCCGAACATCTGCCGCAGATTTCCATCCGCGGCGGGCGCCGGCTTAGGCCGCAGCCGGCCGCAATCGGCGAAGTTGCCGGTGATCGCAACATGATCTGCGGCGTGTTCCCATTCCGCCTCGGTCGGCAGTCGCTTTCCCGCCCAGGTCGCAAACGCGTCGGCCTCGTAATAACTCACGTGTGTGACCGGCGCAGCGGGATCGATCGGCTGCGCGCCGCGCAGAGTCATCGTCCACCAGTCGCCGTCCCGCTCGTGCCAGTAGAGCGGCGCGGACCAGCCCTCGGCCTGGAGCGTGGTCCAGCCTTCGGAGAGCCACAGCAAGGGATTGCGGTAGCCGCCGTCGGACATAAACTCCACCCACTCCCGATTGGTCACTGCGCGATCCGCCAGCCGGAACGGTTCGACCAGCACACGATGACGCGGCCCTTCGCAATCGAACGAAAAACCTTCGCCCTGGTGGCCGATTTCAACGACCCCGCCTGCGAACGATTTGAACCCGGGCGCACCGGCGGCGCTGATCTCGACCGCGACCGGACCGGGCGCCTTGTAAGCCGGAAGCAGGGGATTTTGCGCGAACAAATGCAGGATATCGGTAAGTAACAGTTCCTGATGCTGCTGCTCGTGATGGCAGCCAAGCTCGATCAATTCGGCCACCGCGGTCGGCAGCTGCTTGGTGAGCAGCCGCTCGATTGCCGCATCGACATGCTCGCGATAGGCGTAGACGGTAGCAAGCGCCGGCCGCGTCAGCATGCCACGCCGCGGCCGGGGCTGGCGTGCGCCGATGGTCTCATAATAGGAGTTGAACAGGAAATTGAAATTTTCGTCGAAGACGCGATAGCCGGGAAGGTGAGGGACCAACACCATGGTCTCGAAGAACCAGGTGGTATGCGCCAGATGCCATTTGGCCGGGCTCGCATCCGGCATCGACTGCACCGTGGCGTCGGCGTCTGAAAGGGGTGCGCCGAGCGCCTGGCTGGTTTCCCGCACGGTACGAAAAAACCGTGTCAGCGCGCCCGGCTCCAGCCCGGAGCGCAAGAGAGATCTCGATTCCATGACTTCCTCGCCCGGTTGCTTTACG
>Ga0302310_10001568_pt1 | contig 19364 bp, 18 predicted proteins | sample III_Palsa_N1_2_FD_200451 | JGI IMG/M metagenome (GOLD analysis project Ga0302310, IMG submission 200451) | Peat permafrost microbial communities from Stordalen Mire near Abisko, Sweden - III_Palsa_N1_2 | ecosystem: Environmental > Terrestrial > Soil > Palsa > Peat permafrost | place: Sweden...
ACCATGCCGGCGGCGACCGAAAGCGCCTGCGTGGAAGCTTCCCTGGTTACCATGGAAAAGGACTTGCCGCGGCTGCGGGACCGCGCCGACGCCTGGGCATCCGGCAACATCGAGCGTATTCGAAGTCTACGCGAGCCGTCAGAGGTCGACGCCTGTCGCGCCGCGCTGGATGCAGGCACTGGAGCCGCCGAACTCATTGCGACCGTGCGGCGTACCTGGGTGGACAATATGGATCACTATCTGCACCACGATGGCGTGACGGTGGCGGTAGTGAATATGGATATGCTGCTCGAGAAGGGCGGCATTCTCGATGAGCTGCGTGCGAAGGGCTACGCAATCGAGGGGCCGTAGTCGCGGCTGTTGAGTACGGGCAGCGAGGTTTGCCCATTCTACTTAATCTAACAGGAGCTATTTATGGCGGACAAAACGGCAACGATTCATTGGGAAGGTCAGGGCAAGAAGGGCGTCGGGAAAATCAGCACGCAGACCGATGCATTGAAGTCGTATCCCTACGGCTTCGGCAGCCGATTTGAGGATGATCGCCGCGGCACGAATCCTGAGGAGCTGTTGGCCGCCGCGCATGCGGCCTGTTTCACCATGGCGTTTTCGTTCGCCTGCGACGCCGCGGGATTCGCGACGACGTCGGTCGACACTCAGGCCGGCGTGCGTTTGGTCATGAAGGATGGAGGCTTCCAGATTTCACATATCGACCTCAAATTGGAAGCCACTGTGCCGGGAGTGGATGAGGCCACATTTCAGAAGCTGGCCGCCGGCGCGAAAAAGGACTGTCCGCTTTCCAAGGCGCTGGCCAGCGTGCCGGAAATCACAATGACGGCGGTGCTGAAGACATAGTACCAGCGGCGAAACAAAGCGCCCGGCCGCGTGGGCGATGGGCAGAGTCGGGCTATGGCCGTCGGAAGGCGATGAGTAGGGTGCCGAGCCAGGCGACCATGCAGCCGAAGAAGGCGAACAGGCCGATGAAAAACGCCTGGTTCGACAGCGTCGGCGGGATTTGGCGGTTGGCGTCGAGTACCAGCCAGTGCACGAAGCACATGAGACCGGTGAACAGAGTGCCGAACCAAACCCCATGGGCGACTAGAAATGAGCGCGTGCGGACGATGCGTTGGGGCGCCAGCCAGTACTCTCGATTAGGTAAGTTGAAGTTCTTGGCGCGCGAGTAGACGCTCCTCAAGGTCGCCACCAGGACGATAGGCAGGCCAATGGCGAAGGCGAGAATGAACAGCCGGTATTGACCGCCGGACATGAAGGAGGTGGCCTGGCCGCTCGCATCGAAGTGGACGGCGACGTGCGTCGGTAGCTGGTTTGACGTCGTGACGACAAAAGCGGTTGCCAACAACAGCATGGCAATGAAGGCCACCCACGTGAGCGTGTGTGAGGGCGGTAGTGTATTGCTGCTCACACACACCCCGCAGGCCACAGTACCGGAAACAGGGGATGGTCCATGGGTGCCCCCGCAGGAAGCTGGTCAATCAAACCCGGGAAGTCCGGAGATGTTCTCCAGCGCCGCGGGGCGTGGGTGGTATCGTCGCCGAGAAAGCGCACCGAAAAGACGCGCCGGCGCGTATCCGTACCGCCGGCAGCATGGAGCGTGAGCATGTGGAAGCACACAAGGTCGCCGGGTTGCAGATCCCAACCCAAAATGGGGAACGCGGCGCGGTTGGCTTCGACATTGGGCAAATCGGCGAGGCTTCCCTCGGGGAACCACTTTGCCTGGGAGTCCATGAACGATCGCGGCATGAGCCATGGCCCGCGGTGCGAGCCGGCCACGAATTCCAAGGTCGAGGCACGGCTCACCGGATCGATCGGGATCCAAAAGCTGATGTTCTGGCGCCCTTCAATATTGTAGTAGGGCTGATCCTGGTGCCATGGGGTGGCTTGGCGGGTGCCGGGCTCCTTGGTGAGCATGTGGTCGTGATAGAGGCGGGCCGTCTTGCTCTGCATGAGGCGGGCCGCGGCCTGCGCCAGCGGGCTCTCGACTATGAAGCGCCGATAGCGAGGATTGTCCTGCCAGTTGCAAAAGTCCTCGATGAAATATCCGGGGTCGCTGGCATTGCTGGCTACCTTGGCCCGGGGACTCGGCGCGGCGAGATTCAAATCGATGCCGGCGCGCAGTTCCGCCAGTTCATCCGGCTGGAATAGTTGTCGGACGCAAGTGGCGCCGTCGCGTTGCCGGATCGCATCACGTGGAACTCCCGGTCGGCGCCGGCGTTGTTGCCAGCGCCTGCAGTATCTCTTCCACCAAGAGATGGCCCTGATCGGCGAAGCCGGTGTAGATCTGGATGAGATTGGCGCCCGCGGCCAAGGTAGCCAAGGCGCGCTCCGCATTGACGATGCCGCCCACGCCGATGATGGGAAAGCTTGCGCCAAGTTCCGCGCGCAACTGGGCGATGATGACCAGGGACAGCGAATGAATGGGAGCACCGCTCAGGCCGCCGCGTTGGGTGTCCGGCCAAGCGGCACCCAGCCCGCTAAGATCGTTGGAGGTGTTCGTGGCGATGATGCCTTCCACGCCCAGTGAGCGCAGTGTCCCGGCGATGGACCTGACCTGATCGGCATCGAGATTCGGGGCTATTTTGACGAGCAGGGGCACGCACTTGCCATGCTGCTCCTGCAGAAGCCGCCTCTCATCCAGCAACGCGCCGACGATGCGTTCCAGACCGTCCGGCGCCTGCAGTTCGCGCAAGCGAGCCGTGTTGGGCGAGGAGACGTTGACGGCAACGTAGTCGGCGTGTCCGTACACCTTGCGCAGGCATGCGACATAGTCGTTCTGTGCTTCTTCGATGGGCGTTGCGGCGTTTTTGCCTATGCTTATGCCGCGAATGCCGGGGTAGCGGCCGGCTGCCAGTTGGGCCAGAAGATGGTCCACGCCCTTGTTATTGAAGCCCATGCGGTTCACCAGGCCGCCCATCTCCGAAACTCGGAACATGCGCGGCTTTGGGTTGCCGGGTTGCGGGCGCGGCGTCACGGTGCCGAGTTCGATGTGTCCGAAGCCGACCGCGCCGAGCGCGTCCAGGTAGTCGCCGTTCTTATCGAAGCCGGCAGCCAGACCCAGCGGATGCGCGAAATGCAAGCCGAAGCAGCGCAGGCCGAGGCTCGACGGTATGACGGGCGTGGGCCACATCGGCCGCAGTAACCGCAGTCCCTCGAGACCTAAATCGTGCGCCCGCTCGGCGTCCATTTTCCTGAGCAGCGGCAGCGACGTGCGTGCCATGGCGGATGCGAGCCAGCGAGTCATGACAGCGAGTCGGAGTACACGAGAACCTGATGATGCATGTCTTCTCAGGGTTTCGCGGGCGGCGGCACGTCGGAGTAGTGCACGTGCGCAATCTTCCAGCCGTCCGTGCCCTTGAACCAGACATCGGTTTCTTGATGATCTTCCGTATGCACGGTCTTGTTGGCCTCTTGCGTGGTCAGATGCAGCACGTAGCTGGCGACGGCCGTATCGCCTTTGGGACTGAAGCGAATGTGCATGTCGGACAGGGTGCCGGCTTTGATGGCCGCGCCACTTTTCAGAAATTCGCCCCACTCTTTCTTGTACTTGGGCACATCGGTGCGGCCCTCGGGGAACCAGAAGATGGCGTCAGCGGCGTAGAAGCCGAAGTACTTGTCGAAGTCATTGGCGGCGTAGGCGGCATTAAAATCGGTTTCGAGCTGACGGATGTCGGTGCGTGGACCCGCGAGGCTGGGCGCGGATGCTCCGCAGCTGAGGAGAATCAGAGAAAACAGTGTGGCTTTATACATAGCGACCTTTTTGTTGGGAAATCGGAGGTGCCGCGAAGGCCGCTAAATTACGCCCTTGAGTGCGGCCGAACAAATTAAATGCGCAACCCGACGGCTTAAATGTAGCGCCACGCCGCCGAGGCACCCAGATATAGTCCGATTTCGGTGAACTGCTGGATTGTCTCCAGCCGCGCGCGAGGCTCGGCGGCTAGTTTCGGTAGGACAAAAGCAGTGAGCACCATGCGCGTGGCAATGGCGGCGGCAAGTCCGACCAGACCCGGAATACCCAGGAAGGCAGCCGGAGCCAACCCGAGGCAGAGGGCAATACTCAAGTCCGCATCCGCGCCGCGCGGGCGGTTCACCATGGCGGACACCACGAGAGCGCGGCTGGCCGAGTGTCCCGCCACCATGATGAATCCGAGAGCGGCATCATCGGGCAATGGAATGGGCACGTGCGCCGCGGACAGGGCCATCAAGGCGTTGTACTTGATGAGCAGGGCGAAGATCCATGCGGTTCCCCGTTGTTGTATCTCGCCGGTGGCCAGCGCCGTGGCGAGCAGCGAGAGCATGAGTGCCACACTGGCCGGCCATATTTCGACGGCGAGCCAATAGACGAAGCCGCCCAGTAGCCCCACCAGCATTCCTGCCAGCGGTACGAAGCGCGTGGCTTCGCGGGGTTGGAACTCGCCGCTGGTCGGGCTGGGGCCGGGAATCACATAGCGCAGCGCCGCGAGGAACAGGCGCCACTGCGTGTTCACGCGCGCTTACGCCGTGCCGGTGCCGCCTGTCGCTGGCCCAGCGTGGTTTGCAAGTAGTGGCCGGTGTACGAGGCCTTGTTCGCGGCAATCTGTTCCGGCGTGCCAGCGGCGAGGATGGTGCCCCCGCCGTCGCCGCCCTCGGGACCGAGGTCGATTACCCAGTCCGCAGTCTTGATGACATCGAGATTGTGCTCGATGACGATAATGGTGTTGCCCTCGTCGCGCAGACGATGCAATACCACCAACAATTGAGCGATGTCCGCGAAATGCAGGCCGGTGGTGGGTTCATCCAGAATGTACAAGGTGCGGCCGGTGGCGCGTTTGGACAGTTCCTTGGAGAGCTTGACTCGCTGCGCTTCGCCGCCCGACAGCGTGGTGGCGCTTTGGCCCAGGCGCACATAGGACAACCCCACATCCAACAGGGTCTGCAGCTTAGGCTGCACGGTTGGCACCGCGGAGAAAAACGGCAGGGCATCCTCGACCGTCATATCCAGCACTTCCTGGATGTTTTTGCCCTTGAAGCGAATTTCCAGCGTCTCGCGATTGTAGCGTTTGCCTTTGCACACATCGCAGGGCACATATACGTCGGCAAGGAAATGCATTTCCACCTTGATGACGCCATCGCCCTGGCAGGCCTCGCAACGTCCGCCCTTGACGTTGAAGCTGAAGCGCCCCGCCTCGTAGCCGCGCGCACGCGACTCAGGCACCGCGGCGAAGATCTCGCGAATGGGTGCGAACAGGCCGGTGTACGTGGCCGGATTGGAGCGCGGCGTGCGCCCGATCGGCGTCTGATCGATTTCGATGACGCGATCGATGTAGTCCAAGCCTTCGATGCGGTCGAAGTGCGCCGTGCCGGCCGAGGCGTGATTGAGCTGCGTGGCCACACCGCGATACAGGGTGTCGTTCACCAGTGTCGATTTGCCTGAGCCCGAGACCCCGGTGACGCAGGTCATCAATCCGAGCGGGAACTCGGCCGTGACATTCTTCAGGTTGTTGCCGGTGGCGCCGCTGACGCGCAGCAGGCGCTTAGGGTCGGGAGCATTGCGCTGCCGCGGTATCTCGATGCGTTTGCGGCCGCTCAAATACTGACCGGTAATGGAGTCGGGATGGGCAATGACTTCCGCGGCCGTGCCCTGTGCCACGATTTGGCCGCCATGCACGCCGGCTCCCGGGCCGAGATCCACCACATAATCGGCTTGCCGTATGGCGTCCTCGTCATGTTCGACCACGATCACGGTGTTGCCGAGATCGCGCAAATTAATGAGCGTGTCGAGCAGCCGCTGGTTATCGCGCTGATGCAGACCGATGGAGGGTTCGTCGAGAATGTACATGACGCCGACCAGGCCGGAGCCGATCTGGCTTGCCAAGCGGATACGCTGCGCCTCGCCTCCCGAGAGCGTGTCGGCGCTGCGGTTGAGCGTCAAATAGCCGAGACCCACGTTGCCCAAGAAGCCTAGGCGATCGCCGATTTCCTTGACGACCTTGACGGCAATTTCACCGCGCCAGCCGGGCAGCGTCAGCCTGGAGAAGAATTCGATGGCGCGCGCCACCGACAGCGATGAGACCTCGGGCACGCTCTTGCCGTCGACGAAGACATTGCGCGCTGCGCGGTTCAGGCGCGTGCCGCCGCAGTCGGGGCAGGCGCGCGCTGAGCGGTACTTCGCCAACTCTTCGCGCACCGTGGTCGACTCGGTTTCCTTGTAGCGCCGCTCCAGGTTTTTGACGATGCCTTCGAAGGTGTGCTTGCGCTTGACGGTGCCGCCCTTGCCGTCCAGGTACTTGAATTCTATCTGCTCTTCTTGGCTGCCGAAGAGCACCAAATCCTTGATCTTCTGCGGCAGGCTTTCGAAGGGGGCTTCGATGTCGAACTTGGTGTGCCGGGCCAGGGATTGAATAAGCTGAAAATAATAGGCGTTACGGCGGTCCCAGCCGCGCACGGCGCCGCCCGCCAGCGACAGATGCGCGTTGGCGACGATTTTCTCGGGGTCGAAGAATTCCTGGGTGCCGATGCCGTCGCAGGTGGGGCACGCACCGATGGGGCTGTTGAACGAAAACAAGCGCGGCTCGAGTTCGCTCAAGGAATAGTTGCAAATGGGACAGGCAAATTTATTGGAGAACACCAATTCGGCGCGCGTCGCGTCGTCCATATAGGCGACGCGTGCGACCCCGGAGCCCAAGCGCAGCGCCGTCTCGAAGGACTCGGCGAGGCGTTGCGCCAGATCAGGTCGTACCTTGAAGCGGTCGACAATGGCTTCGACGGTGTGCTTGCGGCGCACGTCGAGTTTGGGGGCGTCATCCAGTTCGACGACTTTTCCGTCGATGCGGGCTCGCACGAAGCCGCCGGCTTGCAGCTCCTCGAGTAATTCGGCGTGCTCTCCCTTGCGCTCGGCAATGGCGGGGGCGAGCAGCATCATGGCCGTGCCCTCGGGGTGCTGCAGCACTGCGTCGACCATTTGACTCACGGTTTGCGCGGCGAGGTCGATATGGTGGTCGGGGCAGCGCGGGGTGCCGGCTCGCGCGTACAGCAGGCGCAGGTAATCGTATACCTCGGTGACCGTGCCCACGGTGGAGCGCGGATTGTGCGAAGTGGATTTTTGCTCGATGGATATGGCCGGGGACAGACCTTCGATGGTGTCGATGTCCGGCTTTTCCATCATCGAGAGGAACTGACGGGCGTAGGTGGACAGCGACTCGACGTAGCGGCGTTGTCCCTCGGCGTAAATGGTGTCGAAGGCGAGAGACGACTTGCCCGACCCAGATAGGCCGGTCAGCACGATGAGCTGGTCGCGCGGCAGGTCCAGGTCGATATTCTTCAGATTGTGAGTCCGGGCGCCCCGGATGCGAATATTTTGCATGTAACCAAACACTATACGCCCGGCGTCAACCCCTGCGCCTCCGCCAACTGGGCGGGTAAGGGTGCGCCGGCGTAGGGCGCAACGTTGCCAAAGTTGAGCAGGTCAGTCGAGGTTTACAAGTCGCTGATATTAAAGATTTTTCCCTTATGGTGTTTCCAGGGGGAGCCAGAGGCATCCACGATATTTAAGTACATCGCGATATTCGCGCGCGAGACCGGAGTGCCCGGCCGTTTCTTGAGATTGCCAGGATGGTCGGAACCGACGCACAGAATGCTGGCGCGACTACCCTCCCACAACCAAACCGCGGAATAGATCCGAATACACACGTTTGCGCCGTTCGGCTATTTCGGCAAGCAAGAGCACAACAATGAACACGGCTAACGACAGTCCAAGCGCCATCGATTCATTCGCAGGATCCGGCCGATAGAAGCCTGTCGTCATCGCGATGATGGGTTGATGAACGAGATAGAGAGTGAAGCTCGCGCCAGCGAACCATCGTATGGCCCGTTGCGCCGTAGTTGGCCAGACGTTCATTCGGCCAAACAACCCATTCCATGCCAGGATACTCAGAGCAATGCTGACCCCAATCGATGAGAAATAGAGGAAGTTGTATAGTTCGGTTACGGGCGGCCAGGTCATATACATATTGGTCGCTGGATGGCCGGATAGGTCGCAGAGCTTCTTTCCGACGAGCGCAGGGATCGGCGATAGCAGCATTGCGGCAATCCCCGCCTTGGTGGAGTTGAATCGGCCGGACGCGAGGGCACGGTAGGTAGCCACGCCCAGAAGCCAGAGAGGAAAATACATAAGGATCTTGGGGCCGACGATCAGCATCCACATCGCTGTGACCGGCCAGCGCCATGGAGAGCGGACAAAGGCACAAAGACCAAAAATGACGTAGTACTGAATCTCGAAGCCAAGCGACCAATAAGGTTGGTCACTGCCGAAAGTGACGTGGCTGAACCAGAGCTGGTTGGTGAAGCTGAGGTAGCGCAGCAGCCCCAGCCATGATTCAGGCGCATAAAATTCGCCGTAACTGGCTGGATTGGCGCCATGCCCGATGAAGTCACAGACCGTGGTAACGCCAATCGCCAGCAGGCAGACCGGCATGATGCGTGCCAAACGGGCCACTAGATAGCTTCGCCAGCCTGTTTCCTTCTCGGCCACGACATAGCTAATCACCAGCCCTGATAGCACGAAGAATACCGCAACCGCCTCGCGCCCATGTGAGAGCAAGTTATTGGGCAGATATGGCATCGAGAGTCCGCGCACGTGGGCCGCGAATACCAGCAGGGAAGCCAGCAGGCGCAACAGATCTATGTAGATTGAGACACTATTGCTGATAGAAGTTGCTTTGGGCAATCGAGCCTCTTTCAATCATCGGATACTGATCTAGATTACCATGGGCCAGAGCAACTGGCCGAGCCCATGGTCGCAGCGAATTCCCGCGGCACGTCGTGCAGCGATCGTTGTGGTGCCTTCTCGATGCTCATATGGAGCACCAAGTGTCTCCAGCCCTGCGGGCGGCTCTTGCGGCCGACCAACCGCAATCATGCCCATCGCTGAGGGGTGGGCCGCGACTTTCTCAGCGATTCCGGGACAATCACGGGGTAGTGGGCGCGCGCAGTGCGCGTGTACAATATCGGTCATTCAACGTTTTCGGGGGTATGTCATGGCGCGCGGTGTCAATAAAGTAATTTTGGTCGGGACCTTAGGCGCGGACCCGGAAACTCGTTCCATGCCCAGCGGCATGACGGTGACGAACATCCGTATTGCCACCAACGAGACTTGGAAGGACAAGGCGTCCGGCGCCCAGCAGGAACGCACCGAGTGGCACAGCATTGCCCTGTTCGGCCGGCTGGGGGAAATTGCGTCGGAGTACCTGCGCAAGGGTTCGCAGGTTTTCGTCGAGGGCAAGCTGCGCACTCGTAAGTGGCAGGACAAGCAGGGAAATGATCGCTATACCACCGAGATTATCGGCGACAACATGCAGATGTTGGGTGGCCGCAGCGGCGGCGGTGCGGGTGGCGGGGGGGGTGGTGGCGGAGTGGGTGGCGAACGCGGCGGTTCCAGCCCCCCGCCGCGCGAAGATTACGATCAATCGGCGGCGCCCGCCGGCGGCAAAGAGGATTTCGACGACGACATCCCGTTCTGAAACTGACATTTCGCCTTGCGATAAAGGGTCCTGAGTGATTGACGCTAGGGCCCTTTTTTGTGGACCATGGTGTTTGCCGGTGCTCGACGCTAAATCAGGTCGCCGAGCGCGGCTCGCAGGGGCGCCAGGCCGTCGGCGAAGACGGCCGCGCGGCCGACGCTGCCGCGATACAGCGGTTGGCGTACCTGATGCAGGCTGGCGGTGCGTACCGGACGGGTGGTCTCGTAAAATCGCAGACACTCGTTCGACCAGGGCAGGCCGCAGAATTCCACCAAGCGGCGCGCCTGTGCCTCGATATCGTCCACGACGTTTTCGTAGGTCACCTCAATCAGCCGATCCGCCGGCAGAGTTTCGCGCCAATGCGCCATGAGCCGGGCGTAGTTGCGGTAGTAGAGCCCCGTCTCGGTCAAATCGTAGGAAAATTCGTGGCCGTGCGTGAACAGCGTGGTGTAACAGGAGAGGCAGGTGTCCAGTGGATTCCGGACGCAGTGGATGATGCGTGCCTGCGGAAACAGGATATGGATCAGGCCGACATGCAGAAAGTTGTAGGGCATCTTGTCGGTGAAACGGATGACATTCACTCCCGGTGCCGGCGGCATTTTTGCCGCCAGGTCGGCCAAGTAGCGATGCGCCATGGCCGTTCGACGTTCTTCGGATAGCTCGGCCACCTTATGCGGGTAGTTCGCGCCGAGTTCTTGGACCAGGGCATCCATGCGAGGGCTTTCTCCGCCGCCGTGAACGAGGGGGTGGGAGGCGAGAATTTGTTCCACCAAAGAGGTGCCGGAACGTGGCATGCCCAAAATGAACAGGGGCAGCTCCGAGGGATTGCCGAGACTTCGAAGGTGCTCAACGGTTTGCGCCGAGAACGCGGCGGCCAGGGATGCCATGGTGGCTGCATCGATGTTGGAATCGTAATTAAATTCGGCCCGCTTCAGCCGGCTGCCGGCCGCGAGATGGGCCAGTGCCTGCGGTATGGCGCGCTGATCCGTGTAGGCTTTCGCCAGAGCATAGTGCAGCAGAGTGGCGTCGCGAACGGCGCGCGGTTCCTGGGGCGGGGTCGCGGGCAGTAGCGCCTCCATAGCCTCGGTGTCGGGGTCGCCGGGGACCGATTTCTTGGAATTCGAGCGGGTATACCAGGCCGCCGCGAAGCCGCTGTCGGCGGCGAAGGCGCGATCCAGCACCTTGAGGCCGTCATCGCGCCGCCCCATTTCCAGCAGCAATATCGACCAGTCTGTCAGCGTCTCCGCGGGTGCCGCCAGCCGCCCAGAAGCATTGGCATAGGGGACGAGAGCCTCCTCGTCGCGGCCCAGAGCCTGGTAGGTTTGAGCCAGGCAGAGATGCGCGGCACCGTTCTGCGGATCGAGGGCCACCCAGCGTCGACAGTCCTCGAGCCCGTCGGCGGCCCGGTCCATGGTGCGCAGCAGGTTGGCGCGGCCGCCCAGGGCCAGGGTGTTCAAGGGATGAGTCGCCAGCGCGCGGTTGAACCAGGCCAGGGAGGCTTCGTGACCCTGCAGTTTGGCGGCGGCGAACGCTGCGCAGAGATAGGCGGCCACACCGCCCTGGCGCTGTCGTACAGCCTGTTCGGCCAACTTGAGCGCCGCCTCGAAGTGGCCGAGCTGGTTTTCAGCGATGGATTTCTGCACCAGCGAGAGAGCGTCGGACATGGCCCACAATAAATGTTTCCGGGCTCGGGTTTCCAGTTGAAGAACGCCAAAGTCGATGCCAGATTGGGTGGCAAGCATTAAACCGAAGGAATTCCCATGACGGCATTCGATATGACCCCGCCCGCCGAGTCGCAACGGCGGGAAATCACCGCGGGCCTCAAGAGCGATGAACGCCGCGTGCTCCTGGAACATGGCACCGAGGCCGCCTTTTGCGGCGTGTTTCTGGACAACAAAAAGGACGGTATCTACACCTGCCGGTTCTGCGGTTTGCCGCTGTTCCGCTCCAGCGCGAAATTCGACTCGGGCACAGGCTGGCCGAGCTTTTTCCAGCCGTACCATGAGGCGCACATCAAGCGTATCCGCGACGCCAGCTATGGCATGGTGCGGGTGGAAGAGGTCTGTGCCCGGTGCGGCAGCCATCTGGGCCATGTATTCCCCGATGGACCGCGGCCGACAGGCGAGCGTCACTGCCTGAACTCGGTGTCCCTGAGCTTTAGCGAGACCGGGACGGCACTTCCCGATGTTCTAGGCCGGGGAGCGCCGGAGGGGCAGCCGGACGCAGGCCGCTGAAGGGCGTCGCGCCCCGCTCGCTGTGGGCGGCGGTAGCCCCGGCGAGGCCTTTTAGGGGTGCGCGTCTTAAACGGCGGGTCGTTAGTCGTCGACGAGCTGCTGGCCCGGGAACAGGGCGTCGCTGAAGCCGAATTGGGTGAGATCCTGGATGCGGCGGGGGTAGAGAATGCCGTCGAGGTGGTCAACTTCATGCTGCACCACCCGGGCGTGAAAGCCCTCCACGTCCCTGGAAATGGGCTGGCCGCGTTCGTCGAATCCGGTGTAGCGCAGTTGCCGGTAGCGGGGGACCAGACCTCGCATCCCGGGGACGGACAGGCACCCCTCCCAGCCCTCCTCCATTTCGTCGCTCAGGGGTGTCAGCGTGGGGTTGACGAGTACCGTGTAGGGCACCGCATCGGCGTCGGGATAGCGGGGGTTGTAGTCCATCCCGAAAATCACCACTCGGGCGTTCACCCCGATTTGCGGTGCTGCAAGGCCGGCGCCATTGAGGTTTTGCATGGTGTCCCGCATATCGGTGAGCAGGTTTTCCAGCTCGGGGGTGCCGAATACCTGTACCAGTTCGGAGACCGCCAAAAGCCTGGGGTCGCCCATTCTGAGAACTTCGCGTATTGCCATGATTGCTAGTATGTTAGCGGCCTTTTCCGCATCAGCCCATTGATTTAACCAGACATATGGCCGGACTTTTATACATAAAGACCTTTGGCTGCCAAATGAACGAGTACGACTCCAGCAAGATGCGGGACGTTCTCGAGGCGGCCAAGGGTATGACCCGCACCGATAACCCGGCCGAGGCCGACGTGCTGCTGGTCAACACCTGCTCAGTGCGCGAGAAAGCGCAGGAGAAGGTGTTTTCGCTGCTGGGTGAATGGCGCCTGCTCAAGCAGGCACGGCCCCATGTGGTGATCGGCGTCGGCGGCTGCGTTGCCAGCCAAGAGGGCGACGGCATTACCTCGCGGGCGCCTTTCGTGGACCTGGTGTTCGGACCGCAGACTCTGCATCGCCTGCCCGACATGCTGGAAGGTCTGCGCAAATCCGGCCGCTCGCAAATCGACATCAGCTTTCCGGAAATCGAAAAATTCGACCAACTGCCGCCGACACGCGCCGACGGTGCCACGGCCTTCGTATCCATCATGGAAGGCTGCAGCAAGTACTGCACCTTCTGCGTGGTGCCTTATACCCGAGGCGAGGAAATCAGCCGTCCCTTCGAGCAGGTGCTGCAGGAAGTGAACGAATTGGCTTCGCAGGGCGTGCGAGAAGTGACGCTATTGGGGCAGAACGTGAATGCCTACGCCGGCGAGATGGAAGACGGGACGCCGGCCGATCTCGCCACCTTGATTCACTTCGTGGCTGCGATCGACGGGGTGGAGCGTATTCGCTTTACCACCTCGCATCCGCTGGAATTCAACGACAGCTTGATCGAGGCCTACGCGAACGTCCCCAAGCTCAATAATTTTCTGCATCTGCCGGTGCAAAGCGGCTCCGACCGCATTCTCGCCGCCATGAAGCGTGGGCATACCGTGCTCGAGTACAAGCAGAAAATCCGCAAGCTGCGCGCGGTGCGGCCGGATATTTGCATTTCCACCGACATTATCGTGGGTTTTCCGGGCGAGACCGACGAGGATTTCGTGGCCACCATGAATTTGGTCGCCGATGTGGGATTCGATCAATCGTTTAGCTTTTTGTACAGCCGCCGTCCGGGAACCCCGGCCGCGGCGCTGCCCAATGAAGTGCCCCACGACGTCAAACAGCAGCGCCTGGAGCTCCTACAACAGCGGCTTAACACCCAGGCCCGCGCGATTTCGCAGGGCATGGTGGGTAGTACCCAGCGCGTATTGGTGGAGCGTCCCGCCAAGAGAAATCCGGAGCAGTTGGCCGGTCGCACCGACAACAATCGTTGGGTGAATTTCGACGGCCCGGCGGACGAGCCCAAGCGGCTCATTAATCAATTTGCCGACGTGGTCATCACCGAAGCGATGCCGAATTCCCTGCGAGGACGTCTCGTGGAAGAAGTCTACTCGTGAGTTCGGTGCCCATGACGCGCGACCTAGTACTCGCGCCTGCCGACAATATCCGCTTGGTCGAGTTGTGCGGACCGCTGGATCAGCACTTACATCAGATCGAGGCGCGCCTCGGTGTGGAGGTGAAGCGGCGCGGCAATCGCTTTCAAATCATCGGGGTGCCGTCAGCCATCAAGCAGGCTGAATCGGTATTGCAGGATTTGTACACGCGGGCGCAGCGCGAGCCGGTGGATTCGGAGCGAGTGCACATTGCGTTACAGGAGTTAGGTATGGAAGCGAGTGCGGAGGCGGGACGTGCGGAGCCGGGTGCGCCCGCGGCGGAACCGAGCGATGAACTCAAGGTACGCACATCGCGCGGCGCTGTGCGGGCGCGCGGCGCCAATCAAACGGAATACCTGACCAATGTCCGCACCCACGATCTGACTTTCGGAATTGGACCTGCCGGCACGGGTAAGACCTATTTGGCCGTGGCCTGTGCCGTGGAGGCTCTGCAGTCGGAAAGCGTGCGGCGAATCATCTTGGTGCGTCCGGCTGTCGAGGCGGGCGAACGTCTGGGCTTCCTGCCGGGCGATTTGTCGCAGAAGGTCGATCCGTACTTGCGTCCCATGTATGACGCCCTGTACGAAATGTTGGGCTTCGAACGTGTGGCGAAGCTCATCGAACGCAATGTCATCGAGGTAGCGCCGCTGGCCTTCATGCGTGGTCGCTCGCTGAACGATTCCTTCGTCATCCTCGACGAGGCGCAGAACACCACCAACGAACAGATGAAAATGTTCCTGACGCGCATTGGCTTCGGCTCCAAGGCGGTGGTGACCGGCGACATTACCCAGGTGGATTTGCCCAGCGCCAAGCAGTCGGGACTGCGCACCGTGATTGACGTCCTGCGCGGCGTGCGCGGCATTGCTTTCACTATGTTCACCTCCCGGGATGTGGTGCGTCACCCGCTGGTTCAACGCATTGTCCAAGCCTACGAAGCGAACAGTCCCGATAGCGGCTCGTGATTCCGTGGGTGAGCGACTCGACGTCGAGGTGACTTATGCGGCGCGGCGCCCGTGGGTGCCGCGTCGAGCACAGTTCGCGCGCTGGGCCGCCGCCGCGTTGCCGGGCCGGTCGGGCTCGGTCGAGCTGTCGGTGCGCATTGTCGGGGCGGCGCGTAGCCGCAGTTTGAATGCGCACTACCGGCAGAAAGACAAATCCACCAACGTGCTCTCCTTCGGCGGGGCGGGCCTGACGCCGGACGGGGTGAAGCATCTCGGCGAGTTGGTGATTTGCGCGCCCGTGGTGGCGCAGGAGGCCGCGGCCCAGGGCAAATCGGCCGAGTTCCACTGGGCGCATATGACGGTGCACGGGGTGCTGCACCTCCTCGGTTTCGACCATGAACGCGACGCGGAAGCGCGGAAAATGGAAGCTAGGGAGGTTCAAATCCTTGATCGGCTTGGGTTTTCGAACCCGTATGTCTGATCGAGTATCCTGCGCTTATGTCAGATCAGAACACAGGCAGCACCGGACGGTGGCTGAAGCGCATTACGCAGTCGATGTCCGGGGAGCCTCGTGACCTCGCCGAACTCATTGAGGACCTGCGCGAGGCCAGCGCCCGCGGGCTGTTCGACGGCGATGCGCAGGTCATGCTCGAGGGCGTTCTGGCCGTCGCTGACATGCAGGTGCGCGACATCATGGTGCCGCGCGCGCAAATGGTGTTCGTCGAGCGCGACGAGTCGCCCGAAAAACTGGTCGCCCTGGCTGTCGAGTCCGGGCATTCACGCTTTCCTGTCATCGGCGAGGATCGCGACCAAATTCTCGGCATATTGCTTGCCAAGGATTTGCTGCGACTACAGACCGCCGGCGACGAGCCATTCGAGATTCGCGAATACATGCGCCCCGTGGTGTTCGTCCCCGAGAGCAAGCGGCTCAACGTGCTGCTCAAGGAATTTCGCCTCAGCCACAACCACATCGCCATGGTGGTGGATGAGTACGGCGGCGTCTGCGGCCTGGTGACCATCGAGGATGTCATCGAGCAAATCGTCGGTGAGATCGACGACGAGCACGATGTCGAGGACGATCAGGCCATTCGCCGTGAAACCGACCGGGAATTCACGGTGCGGGCGCTGACGCCCATTGCGGATTTCAACGAATACTTCGGTACCGCCTTTTCCGACGCGGAGTACGACACTATCGGCGGCCTGCTCATGCAGGAGTTCGGCCGTTTGCCGCGGCGGGGCGAAACCATTCAAGTGGGCGAACTGGAATTCCGCGTGGTGCGTGCTGATCGTCGCCGCATCGATCTGCTGCGAGTCATTACTCCTTCCGCCATCGAGCCGCCGGCTACCGACGAGTCGGCTTCTTGATGACGCGTTTACGCGGCGTAGCGGCTGCGTATTACAAGCACGCCGGTCCTCGACTGGCCATGGCCTTCGCCGCAGGCGGCCTTCTCAATCTGGCGTTCGCTCCCTTCGAGTGGTGGTCACTCGGACTGCTGGCGCCGGCCATGCTATTCGCGCTGATTCGCGGACTGCCGCCGCGCCGGGCTGCCGCGACCGGCGCCGCATTTGGTGTGGGCGTGTATGCCTTCGGTACCTACTGGCTCTATACCTGCTTGCATGTGTTCGGCTTGGTGCCGCTATGGCTGACGCTACTGCTACAGGCGGTGTTGGTGTGCGCCCTGGCGGCCTACCACGCGGCGCTGGGCTACGCCGCCAATCGACTCTGGTTGAAGCCGGGCGCCATTCGCGATTGGTTGGTGCTGCCGGCTTTGTGGGTGCTGCTCGAGTGGCTGCGCGGCTGGGTGCTCAGCGGTTTTCCGTGGCTCTCGCTGGGGTACGCCTTCATCGACTCACCGTTGGCGGGATGGGCGCCCTTGCTGGGGGTCTACGGCGTTACCTGGGCGGCGGCGGCCGCGGCCAGCGGCATCAATGTATTGTTCGGCCGCGGGTTAGGGTGGCAGCGGCGCCTGGCGGCGTTGGCCGTGGTGGCTGTGCTGTGTTTGGCGCCGGCGCTGGTCCTGCATCGCGCGTGGACGGAGCCTGTGGGCGCTCCCATTCCCATCGCGGTGGTCCAGGGAGCGGTCCCGCAGAATCTCAAGTGGCAGGCTGACAATCGCGACGCCACGATGGCGCGGTATGCCCGGCTCAACGAACAGGCGTGGGGGGCGCGGCTCATCGTGTGGCCGGAGTCGGCCATGCCGGTGGTTGCCGACGAGATTCCCGATTATTTGGAGAACCTTAGGGAGCAAGGTCGCGCTCATGGCGCCGATTTCGCCATTGGCCTCGTCGATTACCAGGCGGGGACGCAGCGCTACTACAACGGGCTGCTGGTGATGAGCGGCAGCGAGGGTGGCGGGGCGGGAGGCGGCGGGGCTGGAGCCGGGGCGGCCTCGGGCGGCGCAGCATCGGCTGCCGCGGCATCGGCCGGCGGTTGGTATTACAAGCGCCATTTGGTGCCGTTCGGCGAGTACTTCCCCGTGCCCCCGATGATACGTTCGTGGATGCGTCTCATGAGCTTGCCATATGACGATTTCACGCCGGGTTCAGACCATCAACCGACGCTTAGTGCGGCGGGTCAGAAGTTGGGCCTTACGATTTGCTATGAAGACGCCTTCGGCAGCAGTCAGCTTGGCATTTTGCGCGAGGCCACGTTGCTCATAAACGTGACCAACAATGCCTGGTTCGGCGATTCCACGGCGCCGCATCAGCATCTACAAATTGCGCGCATGCGTGCACTCGAGGCCGGCCGATTTTTGATTCGCTCCACCAACGATGGCATTACCGCGGTGATTGGGCCGCATGGCGGCATCGTGGCGCGGTTGCCGCAGTTCCAGCAGGCGGTGCTGCATGCCGACGTGCAGCCGTTGACGGGGCTTACCCCCTATGCGCGAGCGGGAAACTACCCTGTGGTGCTGGGGGCGCTGGGCGCGTTGATATTCGCCGGGTGGCGACGGCGGCGTGGCGGCTAGATGGCCAATTCCTCGATCCAATCACGATAGTCGGCGAGAGTCGGCGTCGTCAGTCCCGCCACCTTACCCTGATCGTCCCATTGCCGCACTTTGACGGCATCGCGGTGGTACGGCTCCGTCTCGAAGCGCGCGACTTCTTCATGGGACATGGGGCCGCCCTGAAGTTTGAGTGTGACCACGGAGGCGGGGCTCAACTTTGCAAAGTACGTGGCGTCAACGGCTAGTAGGTAGCGCTTGGCGGGGACGTGCAGGCGCACGGGTTCGGACACGGCCGGTGGGAACCGCTTGGCCAGCCACTTGCTGCCGATTTCCTCGTGATGAGCGTCTTCCACCCAATCCTTGAGATCGTCGGGCACATCGACCACCAAATGCCCCACGTCGTGGAGCAGCGCGGCGATGACCAACGAGGGGGGTGCTGCTGCATTTCGAGCGAAGTAGGCAGCCTGCAGTCCGTGCTCGCTCATGGATACGCTCTCGCCGAAGTAGGCACCGGCACCTCGTTTGGCGAACACCCTAAGAATTTCATCGGTGGTGCTCAAGGCTCAACCTCCTTCAGGTTCGTCGACGCAGCAGGGCAGTTTGAGAATAGACGCTATCTCGGGTGAGATAGCAGCCGCGGAGGTGACGCGCGTGGCGCGCGGATGAGAACGCCGTGCGGCCATGCAGGATCCTTTGATTGTCGAAGAGCACCAATTCGCCGTCTTCGAGATGGAAGGATAACTGATAGTCGGGGTCGCGCAGCAATTGTGCAAATCGACGATACGCCGAGTAGAAATTCGTGGCGTCGCGGCCGTGCAAGGGCAGCGGTGCAATGGAGCGGCTGTTGTAATGCACGGCGGACACCTCGCCGCGACAGGAAAGCTGAATGAGCGGACGCTCGGCGTATAGCTCGGCGTCCTTGGACCGATAAAGAAACGGCACCGGCGTTTGCGTGAGGGTGAGAAATGCGGCGGGGTCGACGGCGCGCAGATGATCGCCGAGCGCGAAGCCATCCGCGAATACGCTGTCGCCGCCGTCGGGCGAGGCCAGCAACGCGTGGAGCGCTTGAAATCCTGGGACAGGTTCGCGATAGGGGTTGTCGGTGTGCAATCCCAATCCCAGATCCGAATACGCCAAGTTCTCGGGCTGCGCCACCGAGCGCACATCGAACACCTGGCCGTAATTCGTTTCGCAGACACGGCCCATGAGAGCCATGGCATCGAGAATGGCGTGCTCGGTGGACGGCAGTTCGCTCATGAAGGCCATGCCAGTTTGCAGAAGCCGCGTCAGCCAGTTCAGCTTCGCGGCCGGGTCATCACGGAGCTGCGCGAAAGTGGCCCAGGCAAAATCTCGCCGGGCGCTCATGCCTGCGCCACCGAGCCAGGATGTGGGCACACGCTCGGGATGAGCAAGAGCGGGGTTCGATGCCTGCGCCGACAGCCATCGAAGGTCGAAAATGGCGGGAGCCGCTTCTGTTTCCCACTCGATACGCACCGAGCCGTCGGATGAATTCGCCGACCGAATTCTGGATCGCGCGGGCAAGTCGGCAATGTCGACGAGACGCTGGCCGCTATGCGGGTCGCGGTCCTCGCGCCGATTGTCGCGTAGCCACATGCTGGAGAATTCCGCGACGGTGCCGTTCTGCCATTCGATGGTCAGAAGCTCCGGTGTGGCT
>Ga0302310_10001570_pt1 | contig 19352 bp, 15 predicted proteins | sample III_Palsa_N1_2_FD_200451 | JGI IMG/M metagenome (GOLD analysis project Ga0302310, IMG submission 200451) | Peat permafrost microbial communities from Stordalen Mire near Abisko, Sweden - III_Palsa_N1_2 | ecosystem: Environmental > Terrestrial > Soil > Palsa > Peat permafrost | place: Sweden...
GCAGATCGTCAAGCGGTTCCGCGACCTTGACATGCCGCTGGATGAGATCCGAACACTGCTCTCGGCTCCCGACGTGCGAACTCGCAATAAATTCATTGCCGCCCATTTGAAGCACCTAGAGTATGAGCTGGCCAAGACCCAGGGTGCCGTTGCTTCCTTGCGGAATCTGCTCGAGCGGCCGGCTTCCCCGGCAGACATCGGGCGGCGCAAAGCGGATCCGACGGACGCCGCCGCGATCAGCGAGACGGTAGCGGTGAAAGACCTTCTTTCCTGGTATCAGGGGGCACTTGGCGAATTGAGTGCCGTCGTCGCTGCCCAGCACAAGACTGCCACGGGCACACCGGGTGGGATTTTCTCCAATGCCATCTTCTCGCACGCACGAGGGGAAGCCACCGTTTTCGTTCCCTGCAAGGGCGCCGTGCGCGCCGTCGGTCGGGTTGTCCCGCGGGTAATACCGGGCGTTGAGCTGGCGACCATCGTGCACGACGGCTCGCACGCGAATATTGATCTCGCCTATGGTAAGTTGGCAACGTATGTCACACGGCACGCGCTGGCCGTTGATGGCCCCTTGCGTGAGTACTATCTGGTGGGGTCCCTGGACACTCCCGACCAATCTAAATGGCGTACCGAAATTGGTTGGCCGATATTTCAGACAGGCTAGGCGCCACACATCACCCGTCCCCGTGATACCGCGGTAATGGCTCTTTCCCTATCTCCGGAAGCACGAATGCTCCCCTCCAACACGAGAATAGTTATCAGCATGCCAGTCGGGCGATAAACGCAGCGATTTTGTGCCAGGGTTCGCCCGCTACTATGAACTCACATTCCTCGATCTCGCTCGAGGTGAAATCCAGAGCGGACGGAGTTGCATTTACGATAATCGTAAGTCTGGTGATGCCGTGCGGAGTGTGAAGCCCACGCGACTTACACTGAATCGATTGGGCTTCAATACCGGCGCGATTGAACTCCTCCCGAACGTGCGCAAGTAGCTTAAGCCTGCCTAACTCGAAACTAGTGAGTGACATTTGCTTGGAAGCCCAACTTCGGTCCCATACTCCAGTAGGTGAAGGATAGCCTGTCCTACACCCCAGCGCTTGGCGGGTGTGCACGAGATGATTTCGTCGTTCATCGGCCGATTTCTCGATTACCGCCTGTCACCACGGCAACACGGCCACTTAGGTCAGAAAGCAAACCATTGCCAGCCACTGTGCCTCCCGGGAATTAATACCATCCCCCATCGGCGGGACTCGACCCGAAGCAGGTGTTGGCCGACGTCTTAACAGCCGGTACAAGGTTACCCGAACCTCAACCCGCTTTCCTAGATTAGGCTCACTATGGTTTGCTACAGTTCCCCCACTAAGTGCTCCAGTTCCTCGACGTGGGTGGAGTAGGACCCGAGCGTTGCTGCGTCGCACGCCCCATCGCGTATAGGCGCGCTCACTGGCTTGTTGGCAGGGAAGAGCGCATTCCCGTATCTCGAAGCGAGCTTAAGCCGAACGGCTTCAAACCGATCGTTAATGCTTTTGAGTGTCCGTTCGTCGAACGCTTCGCAGTTGCGTTTCTTAGCGACTGCATTGAAGAAGTTTGCGCGTCCGAACAGGAAGATCGCTTGCGTTGGAAGACTAGCAACGGATGGCGATGGCGGCGCCTGGGTCATTTGAGCATGTGCTCCGCTTGTCGCGAGACATAGACAGAGACCCGGCAGGAACATCAGACCAAGCAGCCATCGGCCCAGCACGATCATAGTATTCGCTCCGTACGTCTCCCACCATGTGACCCATTCACGAGCCGCACCCCAAATTGGCCATCATTTGTTCTCCGTACTGCTGCCAGTACTCATCCGCCAGCGCCCGAGCGCCAGCAGAAGTATTCGGGGCCGCCAGGGTTGCCGCTGTCTTTTGCATCCACTGCACGCTGAAACCGTTTCCATCGCATCCCTTGAGCTGCAAGGAGGCATTCACCACAGTCCATGCCGTCACCTCGTCGGGTTCCATTTGGCTTGCAGCAAGATGCGGTCCGATTGCCAGCAAACCGTCGATGCTCCCGCGTTGTGCCGCTTCGCGAGAATGCGTCACCGCCGCATCCAAATCGGGCGTCACTGCCGGGCACCCATAATATTCGCACACCGCCAGCTGCATCTCCGATCTGGGAATCGTGTCGGCGCTGGCGCGCAACAGGTCTCCGACATTGGGCGCATCCGCTCCATTCCCCGCGGCCCCCTCTTGGTGGCCAATGATGGCCCAGGTGAGTTCAAACTGCGCTTCCGGAAAACCCGCCGACGCAGCATCGCGGAGCCGCTCTTGGATGTCATGCATATTGTTGGCCGCGCTGGACATCAGCCACTGACTGGCGCCATTCCCCTCCTTGGCCTTGGCGTCAACCCACTCAAAGACTTGATCCGGATCGATGAGTTCTTTGCAAACAGCCATGACGGATTTGTCATAAGCCACATCTGACCGCAGTGCCTCACCAAACCACGCCGCGTCCACCGTATTCGACGCCTGTGATTGAGGCCCATTCCGCGCGGCTGGCGGACATAGGGCGGACGACAGCGATCTCCCTTTGATTTGCACTGATTCGACCCGACATCAGAAGCAATGCCGCGCCTGATCCTCCGAACACCGTCAAGCAGAAAAACACCGCCACCCAGGAAGTATGTACTACCGAAAGAATTGAACCGATGACTCCACACGTAAGCGCGAGAGCGCCGAGAATTCTCAGCATTGGTGTCGTAACACTTAAATCTGATGGAGCAGAGTCCCTCATATTTTCCACGTGCTTCCCGTCGTGCCTAATTGGTCGAAAGTGGATCTGTGCTTGCATAGTAACGGCGAATGTCCAGTGCCGAGTAGGCGCGTCCGTTGGACCAGTGACCGAAAGTGGCTGACATTATGCCCCCATAATGTGTTCCGAACCGGCCAGTCGCTGCTATTTTACAGTGGCAACGCCGACGAGACCGCCAACGAGTACTCCCGACCCCATGCAGTCGGTGGCCAGTGGCGGCTTTGCGGCACTAGAATTTCGATTGCCCAACTATTTGACTTCTCTAGTCACTTCGATACTTCCAATATCTCTGTCGGATCGAATTATTTTCTCAATCACGGCGAGCAATGGATCGTCGCCTTTAAGCTTGTTCTGTCCGAGCAGCTTTTCCTTTAGTGATCGAGCCTTGTGTAGCTGAATGGTCCATTTGACCTCCGCGCCTAGACCTTGGGTGTCAGCGCTTGCTCCTACCATGTAGGAAGCACCGGCACCAGTAACGCATGCGTACCAACCCCAGTCTTCCGCCTCGGGCGCGGTCATGTCGTAAGGTGTCCCAGCCAGCTCGCCTCGAAGCCAGACCAAAAAGCTCTCGCCAACAATCGGGTTGATCGGATTCGGTGTCTCCTCGGAAACGTCGAATTTGCTTGTATCAAAGGCAATGAGATGAACCATACAGCGCGTCCGCCTATCAATTCTATGAGGCAAATTCCAGTGACCCGACCTTACCCTTTCGACCCTCTGCGGTCATCAGCGACCGGCGGCTTGATGGGATAGTGTCAGTACGCATGAATCCAAACTAATCCGAGCAGTCCTAGCGGAGCGACGGTGACCACACACGCGCCGAAGATGAGTGCTCGCGAGAGGCGTGGGCGCGAGAACAGTGTAATTGCAAGCCCCGACGCGCCAAGGAGAATTGGTATCGGTGCTAATACAAATGCGAACTGCCATTGTGCATCAGGCCGTCCAAATAACGCACGGTAGTAGTCGTGAACGAGATGGGCCGTTCCGAAAACGGAGGCACCGAGGAACAATCCTACAATGGCCCTTAAGACCGACTGCTTCTGCATGTGTGTATCTATTGGTTTGCTTGACGTTCGAAGATGGTGGGACTCGCGATAAATGCTTCCAATCAAGGGCATCTACTCCGTGTGTTTCGGATCGAATGCTTACCAATGGCATCAGCTTACCGCAGGTCATGAACGGCTGCTAAGAGGCGGTCAGTTTTGCTCGGCCACCGTCCGGAGTTGGCCGGGAGCGATTTCGAACGACTCGTCACGAACGAGGCAACCGGCCGTTCGACCCGACACTCCCCAATTCAGCAGTTCCGGGTTTGCTGCTGGCGGCCAACGGATCAAGTCGACCCGAAGAAGCCTTCCACTAATGGCCGCTAACGGTGGCCCTAAATGCTAGCGACGACGGCTTCTCCAAGCATCCAGTTCCGGAAGCGCCCCCCCTGACTGCGCAACCCTGGGCGGCCAAGTGAAAGCTTGCCGACTCATTCCTTTTAATGAACGATTCCACAATCGATTGCGCCTTCTTGATCGGCGGTCTTAAGAAACTCATCCATTCGATACACGTGGGTAGTCATCATGCTCTTGGTGGTGGCAAGTGCTGTCGAAATGGAAATGGTAAGAAGCTGTGGATCCGTGCGGTCGATGTCTGGACGCTTCTCCCAATACACCCAACGGAAGCAGTTATCGGGCAGGGCCGCCCGCTGGTGTCCCTTCTCGTCAACCGTCGCTGCTCGCTCCCAGTCGGTGGGTGGCAATAAAGAAACCGGCAGAAATGCCGGTAGGAAATCATTGGTAATAGTGTAGGTCCCTGGCGGAAACCTATTAGTTACCGCCGGAATTACTACTCTCGTGCGAGCGAGGAATGATACGGATTTTCCGTTTCCGTCCTGCGCTCGTACGTAAGCCTGCGGCGCTTTGGCAGGGTCTAGTTCTAGGCCCTTGGGATAGGTGATTTGATAGCTCAAACGAACGCCGATCGGGCCTTTTGAATCCGTCAGCACCTCATCGGTAACCGAGCCAATTATGGCAACGTCCGATTGCGCCACCATTCGCTGGGTCTCGTTTGCCTGCCGTTCATGGGGGATAGTGTAGACAACGAAGATATAGATGATGGGAACGGCGACGCCGACAGCGATCAAACCGAATGCGGGAAGCCGGGACCTCAGCACGAAACGATCGATAGAAACGAGTAGCAACAGTATCAAGGTCACGGGAGCAGCGAAAAGAACACCGAAGCCTATGACATAAAACCCCAAGGAATTGGGATCGTGCATCGCCTCGAACCCGGAAAACGCAAGGGTAGCTATCCAATAGCAGATCGTCAAAATGACGGCGACTGAACGCTTCGAAACTTTGCTATTGCCAATGCTCGTCATTTTGCCGCTCGACCTTCCTTTCTTGTCGATTTCTGTAGCGGATCGAATTTCTTCTTGCCGATAATCAAGCAATGTTCGCTTCGGCACAACCCTTGCGCGAGCCGGAGGGCCGGTCGTGGCCGCTCAAAGCCGTCCGGGACGGTGGGTGTCCGCCATCGTCGGGACCCGACCCGAAGGCGTCACCGGTGGCCGTCCGCTACCGGCGCGTCCGTCAGAGTGGTTGGGTCGTAATATTCTCGATCCAATTCATTCGATATGACCGTTCCAGCGACAACCAACCCGACTCCATTTTTCCCAGTTAGACGATAGTAGTTGTGGTTCATGACAGCGCCGTCTGCGATCTCGGGAAGGCGCACGGGGAGAACCTTGGCGATTCGCAAATCGTCATATTGACTCGCGAGCTGCATCACTGTGACGCTTTTGAAAAGCACGTCAATCTGCGTGGCACGGCTTTTGTGCTTCGTGCTCCGAAGTAATAGCTGACCGTGACTGACAGTGTAGAACCACACCTGAAACAATCCGGTAAATTCAAGAACGGTATCCGATGGTTCGATTGCCATGCCTTCCTTTGGCTTCATGATTGCGTGCTTTCGACCCGTTGCTTGCGGTCAGGGTCGCCGCCGAACGATATCCCTATGCGGATGAAATTCGACTAGTTGGTAATGCAAATCCTTTAGCGAAAGACGGCAACACGGACACCGCATGTCGATATCGAGAAGTACGCCGCAGCCGGGGCAGTACCAGCTATTGGTGGCAATAGAGGTAACACCCTGATTTTTTGAGGGCAGGTGGTTACCGAAACGATCCGACAACGCGCGCTCCATTAGCGGCGAAAAGCCTACCATGGTGGCTGAGCATTTCAACTCGCCATCAGCCACGACCAGTTTGGCAGCGCACTTCGGACAAAACATTTGATCACCAGATTAAGAGTACGCAGCACGCCCGCGGATCACCAGTGCGTGAGTAGCCATTCGACGGCGTCGACGTCGCCGCCGGCGGCAGCCTTCTTCATGAGTTCGCGCGCGGCGGTCGCATCTTGCCTGACGCCATGTCCACTGAAATACAATCCGCCGAGGTGGAATTGCGACCGTGCATAGCCGGCGTTGCTCGCTAGCCCATACCAATAGGCGGCTTGAGAGTAGTCTTGCGGCACGCCTAGTCCCTTTTCGTACAGAGTTCCAATGTTATTCTGTGCTTCAATGTGGTGCTGCGATGCAGCCTTGCGGTACCAGGTCATGGCCTCAACATAATTCATTGGTTCGACATGACCATAGATCCAGCCCAACTCATATGCACCATTGGCGCTTCCTAAATCTGCGCTTCGACGGTACCACTTCATTGCTTCGGCGGGATCTTTGGCTACGCCGAGTCCCTGAAGATAAATCCATCCTGTCCCATTGAGTCCTAGGGGCACATTTTGGTCTGCACCTTTTCGGTACCACATTAAAGCCTTCTCTGTATCTCTTGGGAGGCCAAGACCAAAAAAATAGAAATCGCCAATGTTTGCCTGCGCATACCCGTTGCCGAGTTCGGCGGCTTTGACGAAAAACTCGCGCGCGCGCGAATAGTCCTGCGGTACCCCTAGCTCCCGCTCATAGAGAATTCCTATACGATTCAGCGCCCCGGAACGAACGTTGGGATCCTTATCGCTTGACGCGGTCACGTAGGACCGCATCGCGCCTACGTAGTCTTGTCTAATGAATGCAGCGTCACCAGCGCTGATCGTTGGGTCGGATTGCTCTTCGGATATGAACGTCTCTTGGAGCACCAATCGAGTGGCACCATATCCGACAGGTGACACCGTTATGCCCGCGATGACAAAAAAGGCAAACGCGCGTTGAGAAAAAGTCATGCGACGGTCATCCATAACACCCGCTATTTATGCTGAGCATACCGCAAGTCAACACTGTCGGTCGTTGAGTCGAAACATTAATACGGTCTATGTCGAAAGGCCGTGGGGAGAAGTGCTCTGCTCCACGAATGTTCCGCTTCCTTCGACCCGATGCCGACCACGACAACCGTCCGCTCTCCGGCATTCACGGCAGCGCAACGAAAACAACGCCCCGCGACTCACTCGATCTCGTGCAGGTATCGGTCATGATGTGATCCTCGTCAGGAGCCACTCTGCCAGCTTGCGAGGACCGCGGCGGTGCGCGCCACCGCTTGCCGCCTCCTGGCAGGCCATCAGAAAGTGGTCCGCCACGCTGCCCTTCGCGTCAAGCCCAAGGTTCCCGCGCAGTACAATACAGTATTGCGCCGACGTGAATAGGTCGTCCGCCTCCTCGTGAGAATATCGCGCAGTAGTCTCCGGCGCGTTCGTCGAGTTCAAAAAAAGCGGACTACCTCCAGTCGCGACACCGGGCAGTATTGCTAGTAGTCGGGCGCGTAGCGATGCCTCCTCGGCATCCAGCATCGCACTCTGATTGGCTCGAACATCAGCTTTCATGACAACCTGATAGGCGCACGCCGCACCAGGGGAAGTAGCGGATAACTATAGACGAAGACCCGCCATCGTGCACGCCTATGCCGAACCTAGTCGGATTCTCACGGAAGACAACGAGCGAATCCGCACAATCTGATAGGTCGGCGTGTTCCGCGCAACGAAACTCATTTTGCCGACGCATGTCATCGCAGCAGGGCTTGTAACCCATGGGCCTTAGCTTACCGCAGGGATCGAACGGCCGCTTTGTCACATCCCGTTACAAGCATCGACCGACCGCAGTTGGCCGTATCGAGACATTGGGATCGGCATGATTCAAGGACTCCACCAATCGAAAGAGCGGCCGCCCCGACCCGCTCTCGACTGAACCCGCAGTTGCAGGCCCTCCACAGCCGAAGCTGAAATGAACAGCATGCCCATTTGAATGTTAATGGACACGCGTGTTCATTAGTACTACAGTAAATCCGCATAACACAACAATGCGAGCCGTGCCCGCGTGGCGGCACGACAGGGGAACACATGACGGCGAATTCATCCCAGCAGCGCTCGATGCGCCCCGCCGTTCTGATGACGTTCTGTGTTCTATTGTCCTCGGTGCTGTGCACCCCGCTCGCGAACGCCGCAGAATCCTTCACCAACGACCGGCAGCTCGGACTCAAGTATTCACCGCTGGCGACAATCAACGCCGGCAACGTCGCGAATTTGCAGCTGGCCTGGGAGTACCACACGGGGGAGACCAGTACTGCCAAGGGCGTCCTCGATGCCTTCGAGGACGAACCCAGCCTGATCGACGGCAACTTAGTGGTATGCACCACCTCACGCCGGCTGATCGCTCTGGATCCCGCCACCGGTCAACAGCGCTGGGCCTATGACCCCAAAACCAAGCTCGCCGGCATGCGAAAGTGCCGCGGAGTCTCGGCATGGACCGATGACGCCGCGCCCAAGGACGCGCTGTGCCGCACGCGCATTTTTGTCGGCACCGCCGACTATCGTCTCGTGGCGGTCGACTCGAAGACCGGGAAAGCCTGCCCGGATTTCGGCGACCACGGCGAAGTACAAATGCAGCCCAGCAAGCCGGAAATTTTTCCCCAGGAAGTATCGGCCGGCTCACGCCCCGCCATAGTCAACGGCGTAGTCGTCGTCGGCTCGACCGTGGCAGACGATCAGCGCGTCGACTCGCCCAGCGGCCGGGTGCTGGCCTTCGATGCGCGCACGGGTAAGCCGAAATGGGAATTCGATCCCATACCCCGCTCGCCGTCCGATCCCGCTATGGCGACTTGGCCGAAGGGCACCGACGGCCAAGGTGGCGCCAATGTTTGGTCAGAAATGGCGGTGGATGAGAGCCTGGATCTCGTGTACTTGCCGACCTCCAGCCCCTCGGTCGACTTTTATGGTGCCGGACGACCCGGCAATGGCCTCTACGCCGATTCAATCGTGGCGCTGAAAGGATCGACCGGCGAGGTGGCTTGGTATTTTCAATTCGTTCATCACAATCTCTGGGACTACGATACGCCGGCACAGCCGCTGCTCATGGACTTGCCCTACAACGGCAAACTCGTGCCCGCGCTGGTACAGAACACCAAGATGGGTTTGATCTACGTGTTCAATCGAAAGACCGGCGAACCCTTGATTCCCTACGTCGAGCGACCAGTCCCTCAAGAAGGCGCCATGCCGGGAGAGTGGTTATCGCCGACCCAGCCGTTCCCGGTAGGAATGCCGGTACTCGCTCCCCAGAAGGTCGATCCCGAAGACGCATGGGGCTTCACTCCGTACGACCGCTGGAAGTGCAGTCAGCGCATCGCGGGGCTGAACCATGGTCCCATCTATACCCCGCCGAGCTTGAAAGGCACCGTGCTCATGCCGGGTCCCGCCGGCGGCCCGAACTGGGGCGGCGGAGCCTACGATCCGAAGACGCATCTCATGGTGGTGCCATCCGCGCGCATCCCGCTGGTCGTCACGCTGGTGCCGCGTGGAAATATCAAAATCGACCCGAAGCAAGCGATCGAAACCGGCGGCGCGATGCTGTTCCCGAGTGAAGGCACTCCCTATGTCACCAAATTGGAGCCGCTGCTGTCACCCTTTGGCGCTCCCTGTACCGCGCCGCCCTGGGCCGCTCTCACGGCGGTAGACATGGTCAGCGGCACCATCCGCTGGGAAGTCCCTTTGGGTAGCATCGACAAAATGGCGCCCATCCCCATACCCTGGGAGCCCGGCACGCCCGGCGCGGGCGGACCGCTGGTTACTGCCGGCGGCCTGGTCTTCATCGGCTATACCTTGGATGACAAGATCCGCGCCTTCGACCTGCTGACCGGCAAGACTTTATGGAAAGCGCCGCTGCCCGCCGCGGGCACCGCCACCCCGGTCACGTACGAAGTGAACGGCGAACAATACGTGGTGTTGCCCGCCGGCGGGCACAGCATGTATGGCACGACCAAGGGCGATTCGGTGGTCGCCTACAAATTACCGCGTTGAAATAGAGATTCGACAGAGCGATCGCGCGACGTTCCCCTACATCAATCCGAACGCCCCACGCCCTTCCTCTTCCGTCAATTCCAGAATCCGGCCGCCGCCGCGCGCCACGCAGGTCAAAGGATCGTCCGCGATGACCACCGGCAGTCCGGTCTCTTCCATGATGAGCTTGTCGATGTCACGCAGCAGCGCTCCGCCGCCGGTGATGACAATGCCGCGTTCCGCCACATCGCCGCCAAGGTCCGGCGGTGTCTGTTCCAGTGCTTGGCGAACCGCACTGACAATGCCCTGCAACGGCTCTTCGAGCGCTTGCAGGATCTCGTTGGAATTCAAAGTGAAGCCGCGCGGCACGCCCTCCGACAAATTGCGTCCGCGAACCGAGATCTCGCGCACTTGATCGCCGGGGTATGCCGAACCAATCTCGATCTTGATGCGCTCCGCGGTGGTGTCGCCGATCAGGATGCCGTAGTTACGGCGCACATACTGCACGATGGCTTCGTCGAACTTGTCGCCACCCACGCGCACGCTGGCCGCATACACGATGCCATTCAGTGACACTACGGCGACCTCCGAGGTGCCGCCTCCGATATCCAGCACCATGGAACCCCGCGCCTCGTGCACCGGCAATCCGGCCCCGACCGCGGCCGCCATCGGCTCGGGCACGATGTCGACGCTGCGCGCACCCGCTCCCTCCGCCGACTCCTTGATGGCACGTCGCTCCACCTGCGTCGACCCGAACGGCACGCACACCAGCACTCGCGGGCTCGGCCGGAAGAAGCGATCTCCGTGCACTTTGTTGATGAAGTATTGCAGCATCTTCTCGGTGTACGTGAAGTCGGCGATTACGCCATCCTTCATGGGACGCACTGCCGTGATGTTCCCCGGCGTGCGCCCGAGCATTTTCTTCGCCTCCGCCCCCACCGCCACCACCACCTTGCCGCCGCCGCCGCGCTCGTTCTGCACGGACACCACCGAGGGCTCATTCAGTACGATGCCCTTCGACTTGACGTAGATCAGCGTATTGGCGGTGCCAAGATCAATGGAGAGGTCATTGGAAAAATGACCCCGAAGACGTTTTACTAAGGACACTTAAATTGAGACTCTGTGGGTTCGAACGTGGACCCGCAATGATGCGCCCGCGCGCGGTCGAACGCCACACCGCGGGGCATCTACCCTGCGGACAACCGGCCCTGTCGACGGCGCCGCCGGCGGCTCGGCTGCGCCTTTGCCCTTGGCCGTTCGGCTCAGCCTTCCATATCGTGTTGAATGGACGCAAGAATCTCGGGCGCGCGGCTCTTCAGCACCGCAAACCACACCGCGCCCACCGCAAGGTAAGCGAAAAAAATATACGGCAGGATGTTGTACGGGTAATCGGGCACGGGATACACGCTGCCCACGATCACGAACACCATCAACGCCGTCCCCATAACGCCCAGCAGCACATGCTGCGGACGCATCTCGCCGCTTTTGCGCAAATCCAACGGCGCGACAATGCACAACATCAAGTACACCACCACGAAACCGAAGCTCGCGAAGGTGCCCGCGTAGCCGAAGGCATTCAATAGCCCGCCCGGCAGCATGCCGACACACACGATAGCCAACAGCCCGCCGCAGGCCATCACGGCACGATGCGGTGTGCGATGCGTGTCATGCACCATGCCCATGGAACGATGCAGGAATTGGTATTTACCCATGGAATACAAGAGCCGCGCCGCCGCATTCATGCTCGCGAGCGCGCACGCGAACACGCTGATCATGGCGGCCAGGTACACCACCGTCGACGCCCAACCCAATCCTGCCCTGGCCGCCACGTCGCCGAACGGCGCCGTGCTCGTGCCCAAGGTCTTCGTGTCGTCCCCCATGCCGAACACCATGAAATACGCCATCAAGGTAAAGAACAAACCCGCGAAGGCGCCGCAGCCGATCACGGCGAGCGGAATGTTCTTGCGTGGATTAGCGGATTCCTTGGCGAGCGTCGCCGAACTCTCGAATCCCACGAAGCTGAAAATCACGAACGGCAGCGCTGAAAACACCGCACCATACTTGAAGGAAGCAATATCCAACTGCGCCGGATCGATGACGGTGCCTTGGAACTTGGCGACCAGCACGGTGATCACCACGATAATGGCAATGGAAATGACCTCGAGCACCAGCCCCGCCCGAGAAGAAAACTTCACGTCGCGATAAGCCGAATAGGTGACGGTTGCAATAAACACCAACATCACCGCGATCGATGCTGGAATATTCAGCTGAATGCCGAAGACGCTCAAGAAATTGCCGAGGAAAATGGCAAACGACAGCGTGACCGCCACGGCGGTGAACAAGTAAGCGCTGACCATGGCCCAGCCCGCCATGGCCCCGGCGAAGGGCCCGAAGGTCCGGCCGATGTAAACGAAGTAAGCCCCCGCCTCCGGATGCCGCGCGGCCAAGATGCCTACGCTCGCCGCCACGATGACGACGCCGATGGTGCCGATGAAGTACGCCATCCAGCAGCCGATGCCCGCGAGCCCCGCCACCACGGTCACATTCAGAGCCGGCGTCAGCGTGGGCGCAATGGCCGCCAAGGATTGCCCGATGATTTCGACTAGACCCAGCGCGCCGGTCCGTAATTGGGGAACGGACTTAACGCTGCCAATCTCATCGGTTGCTGCACTCATTCTTCTTCGTCTCCTGTTGTCATCCCGCGAAGCCACATTCCTAACATGGCGGCACGCGGAACTACAGTGTTTCCTGCCGGTCGAAGTGAGTGCCTAGTCCGTGCTACGCTAAGCCGGTGAAAACCATCACTAAACTCGCTTTTTCGACGCGCAGCCTACCCCTCAAGGCGGCCGCCTGCGCACTCTTTTTCACCTTCGGCGCCGCGCAATTAGCGCAGGCCACGGTCTACACCATCCCCAAACCGGGCACTGATTCCATCGTGGGCGAGGATCAGACGGTAGTGACGGTGTACGAAGACACGCTGTACGACCTTGCCCGGAAATTCAGCCTAGGGTCCGAAGAGCTGATTCGCGTCAATCCCGGGGTAGATCCCTGGCTGCCCGGCGCGGGCAAGACCCTCGTCGTCCCGAATAAGCACATTTTGCCGCCGGGCCCGCGTGAAGGCATTGTCGTCAATCTGCCCGAGCACCGCCTCTACTATTACCCGAAGCCCAACCGCGACGGCAGCCGTCAGGTCATCACCTACCCGGTGAGCATCGGGAAAATGGATTGGCGCACCCCGTTGGGCCTGACTCACGTCATCCAGAAGCAAAAGAATCCGTCCTGGTATCCGCCCGAGTCCGTGCGCAAGGAACACGCCGCCGCCGGCGACCCGTTGCCCGCCGTCGTGCCCTCGGGTCCCGACAACCCCTTGGGACTCTTTGCCATGCGCCTGGCCGCCGGCAACGGCACCTACCTGATCCACGGCACCAACAATCCCATCGCGGTCGGTCTCGCGGTCACCCATGGCTGCATCCGCATGTATCCCGACGACGTCGAGGCTTTGTTCCCGTTGATTCCCGTGGGCACTCCGGTGCGTCTCATCAACGAACCCATCAAAGTCGCCTGGGTCGATGGCGAACTGGTACTCGAAGCCCACCCCCCCGTGGATGCCGAAGGCCAAAGTTTCGAGCCCCAGCTCGATCAATTCTCGGATCTACTGCAAAAGGCCGTGGGCGATACCACCGTCGCGATTCACTGGGATTACGCCCGTGAAGTCCTGCAGAAAGCCGACGGCGTCCTAGCCACCGTCGGACTCGAAGCCGATCTGCCCGATGCGCCGGGCGTCGCCACGCCGGGCGCACCGGACGCCGCTCCCGCACCGCCGCCGCCAGCGGCCGCGATGCAATCGCCGCCCTCCCAATAGTCGCCGCGAAATCCGGGACGAAGCGAGTGGCCGCAGCAAAATTCTCGGCTCGAATAATGCCGTCGCGCGAGGCGCGAAAAGCGGTTGACACGGTGACCTCCTGGCACGGGTTGGGGAAGTAAAAGTAAAGTCTATCCCTGCCGATACAGCTATGCTCAGCGCCGCGCAGGTTGGAGGCGCTGGCTTCAGCGTCAGGTGGGAGACTCGCCATGGTCGGTGACAGGCACAAGCGGTCGGCACATGCCGCGCTCTTAGCGAGCATTGCCTTGCTGTCCAAACCCAGTCCGGCGCCCGCCCAGACCGCGGCGCAAACCACCGCGCCCAGCGCCGATGAACGCATCGATGCACTCAGCCACGAAGTCCAGGACCTCAAAGCCCTGGTGCATCAACTTCAGGATCAGCTGTCGCGCATGAGCGGCGCACCCGCGACCGGCGCGTCGGCAGCGGCCACGCCCGCACCCGCACTCTCGCCCGGCAACGCTGACGCAACGCCACAAAACGCCGCGGCGGCCGCGGTGTCGCCCCCGCCAAACGCCCCCGCAACGGCTGCGACCAACGGGACTGCCACGGCCGCTACGACTCCGGCCGCCAGCGCAGCACCCATCAAGCCCGGAGCCGATCTTCTCAATGGCATGACCATCAACGCCATGCTCGATGGCTACTACGAGTACAACCTCAACGCCCCCGTGGGCCGGGTCAATTATCTGCGCGCCTATGACGTGAGCAGTAACAGTTTCAGCTTGAACCAAGCCGATCTGGTCGTGGAAAACGCTGCCACGGCCGACCGCCCTTACGGCCTACGCCTGGATTTACAATTCGGCCAGGCCACCTCCAGCCTGCAGGGCAACCCCGCCAACGAGCTGCGCCCCGATGTCTATCGCAACGTCTATCAAGCCTACGGCACCTATGTATTTCCGGTGGCAAACGGCTTGACCGTGGACTTCGGCAAGTGGTCGAGTTCATTGGGGTTGGAGGGCAATTACACCAAGGACCAACTGAATTACTCGCGCTCTTTGTGGTTCGACTACCTGCCCTTCTATCACATGGGCATTCGCTCCAAGCTCGCCATCAATGACGAAATCGCCGTGAATGTCTGGATTACCAACGGCGCCAATCAAACCGAGGCCAACAACAACTACAAGGATCAATTGCTCGGCCTCGTCGTAACGCCGAGTCCAGCGATCAGTTGGACGCTCAATTTCTACGACGGCCAGGAACACCCCGACGTCATTTACTTACAGAATCCCACCACGGCGCAGCTTTCCTTCCCGAACCAACAGGGCACTTATATTCAGCCGATTACGAACCCACCCACCGGCAGGCTCCAAATAGCCGACACCTACGCCACGTGGCAGGTCACCAAGGCGCTATACGTCGCGGCGGAGGCGGATTATGTCCAACAACGCCTTTACACCTATTCTTCGCCGGCTCGCGTCCAAGGCGGTGCCGTCTATATGGGTTACCAGCTCTCGCCTCAGATCGCCGTGGCGGCACGCGCCGAATACCTGGCTGATATCGGGGGCCTTTACACCGGAATCACGCAATATCTCAAGGAAGGAACATTCACCATCGACTACCGACCTGCCGATGGCTTTCTCCTGCGCGGCGAGTTTCGGCGCGACCAATCGAATCAACCTTACTTCCTCGGTCACTTGCTGGGAGACCTACAAACCTCACAACCCACCATCGGCCTAGGGTTGGTGTGGTGGTTCGGCCAAAAGGAAGGTCCCTGGTAGAAATCACAGTAAGCTTAAGTTAAAGAACCACCCCTTGGCAGGCCGCATATGTTGAACGGACGCAACAACTCAGCCACAGGTTGGAATGTGAACGATTTCTCATTTGACCGCTTGGACTGTGCGTTACCCTTCACAGCATTGACGCAATTATAGAGAGTGAAGCGGCCAGGAGAGGGTCGTATCCACGCAACAGCGTCATAACGAATAACCATCGCACGGGAATGTACTCATGATGTCAATTTCAGCTAGTAGCCTTGCGCGTAAGTATCTGCCCGGGAGATCTCTCGCTGCTCTTGTCTTACTGGGCCTGGCCGGCCTCCTGGCAGCCTGCGGCGGCGGCGGCGGCAGTTCCACCACCACGCCGCCTCCCGCTGCCACGTTGACTTCCATTGCCGTCACGGCCTCACCCGCCAGCGTGGGCCTTGGCGCCACGAGCCAATTTGCCGCCGTCGGTACCTATAGCGACGGCACCACCAAGACCCTGACCACCACGGCGACTTGGACTTCAGCCACAACGTCCGTGGCCACCATCACCTCCAGCGGCCTCGCCACCTCGGTGGCCATCGGCACCTCGGTGATCACGGCGACCTCGGGCAGCATCAGCGGCACCGCCACGTTGACGGTCACGTCAGCGACGGTGGCGACCATCGCCGTTACACCGGCCACCGTGAGTATCGCCGCAGGGGCGACACAAACATTCGTGGCGACCGCGACGTTCTCGGACGGCACATCGAGGATCCTGACGTCGGTCACGACGCCTGTGGTCGCGTGGACTTCCGGCACCACGACCAACGCAACGATCGGCGCCACCTCCGGCGTCGCCACCGGCGTCGCTGCGGGTACATCGATCATTACCGCGACCTCAGGTACCGTTACCGGCACGGCCACGTTGACCATCAGCACCGCTGCGCTGAAAGGCATTGCCATTACGCCCACGCCCACAAACGTGATCTCGGGTTCGACCCGTCAACTGAATATTTTGGCTACCTTTACAGATAATTCGACCACTACGGTTACCGGGTCCGCCGGTGTGTGGGCATCCTCCGCCACCGGCGTCGCCACGATCGGCGCAAACACTGGCATCGCAGCTGGTGTCGCGACGGGTACGAGCAACCTCACCGTCACTTACAGTGGCCAGACCGCGACGACCACCCTAACAGTCACCCCAGCTGAATACGCCTACGTCACCAATTTCGGAGAAGATACCGTTTCGACATTCAGTGTCGGCCCCGCCGGGTCGCTGGTAGCTACCGGCACCCCGGCCGCTACCGGTGTTCAACCGTTCGCCCTCGTGCCGGACGCCACGGGACATTATCTCTACGTCGGCAACTACAATAGGAAGAGCATCGGCAGCATTTCTGAATATGCCATCGGCGCCGGCGGCGTGTTGACGGCCCTCGCGACGCCGACCATTGCCACGGGCGCAGGTCCCAACGGCATGGAGGTTTTCAACAACTATGTGTATGTCGCCAACCTGGGAGACAGCACGGTAACTCCGTACGCCATCGGAGCGGGCGGCCAGCTGACCGCGGGCGCCAGCGTCGTCTCCGGTGGCAGCGCCACCGCAGGCGCAGCCGCCGTCAACTTCAACACCATCGCCGCGGGTACCTTCGCGTACGTGTCGAATTTCACGGCCAACACCATCTCGATATTCACCGTGAACGCCACCACGGGCGCGCTGTCGATCAGCGGTACGGAGGTCGCGCTTCCCTCGGGCAGCACGGGGCCGGTGGAGGTCGCCTTCGACAGCAGCGGCAAATATGCCTATGTGGTCGACTTCACGTCGGGCGACATTGCCCAGTACACGGTCAACGTCGACGGCTCGCTGACCGCGTTTGCCGCCGCTCCCGTCATTGCGCTTGGCGGCGCCCCCCGCTGGATTACCCTCGATACCTCGACCAACACGGCCTATGTACCGAATGCCGGAACCAACACCATTCAGGTACTGTCTGTCGGCACCAGCGGCGTACTGACGCTGACCGCAGCCGAGCCGTTGGCCGCCAACTCCGCCGGCGTCGCTGCCAATCCCAGCTACGTGGCCTTGGATCAGACGGGCACCCTGCTGTACGCCGCGGAGCGCGGCGGCACCAGTTCGGGATTGGCGGCGCCCTACAACAACCTGATGGCGCAGTTCAGCGTCTCTGACACGGGCGCGCTGGCACCGTTGGCCACCCCCACGGTCGCGACCGGCACCACTACTGCGAGCGAGCCGGCCGAGATCGCGTTCTCTCTCGCCTACTGACGTTCTGTCCGCACGACGGCGCGGCCCATGAGGGGCCGCGCCGCAATTCACAAAAAGCGCGTACGCTGGCACATCGGCGGCGTTTAAATTTGTGAACCAGGGCCTGCGCCGATCGGTCGATTGCTTCGACGATAGGCGACATGAAAACCCCATTCCTTTCGTTCTGCGCTATTTCCCTGTGCCTATCGACGGTAGGCGCCCTCGCGGATGCCGCACCCGACTCGGTGACCACCGCGTTATCCGCCATCGACAGTGCCAAGGCTGTCGCCAAAGCGGGACGGGGCACCCTCCTCATGCTGGGTTCGCTGCTCTCCGGCGAGGAACACGCGGACGATAAGGTGGTGGCAGTACTCGACTACCCGACGCTGCAGGACATGAAGTCAGGCATGGTATTGATTCTTGCCCGGGTGGGCTGCGAGCCGATTGATGAATGCCTCATCGCCCGGCGCGTCACCGACATGGATTCTGAACACGGCCTGCAAACGGAACCCTTCAACGGCGCCGAGGGCCTGCTCCTCACCCAGGTGAAGGCCACCCTATTGGGCAGCGTGGCTTACACCGTCGACTTGGGCACCGGCACCATCCGCGATTTGCATGATGCCCGCGCGCCACAACGTACCCTCGGCGAAGCCGTCGCGGAAGAGCAAGCACGCACTCGCGTCGACGACCCAGCGTCGTCCGGCGCCCAAAGTCCGGCATCCAACGCACCGTAGACTTTCGCTTCCACGACCCGCCTCTCCGCCCGGCAGCCTCCAGGCCCCACGCCGTCGGCGCCTTATACCGGTGCACTTTCGCGCACCCAATGCGCCGATAGAGAGCGCCCCCGCGCATCTCGCGCTCCCGTAACATCAGGTTAACTGTATTAACCACGCGGACCTACCGCTGCCCAGCGGCCCCAAGCGCGCCTGGTACGCTCCTTGCAGAGTTGTAGTTACAACACAAAAAAGGGGCTACGGATGCGTTCGATCAAACTGCCATTGTTACCCATGCCGTTTACCAGATACCGTTCTGCGCGATCGATGCCGCTCGCACGCCCGTCATTCGCTGACGCGCTCGGGTGTGCAAGCGTTCTGTTCGGCATGCTGCTCAGCAACGTCGCGGCTGCCGTGCCGGCGAGGACCTGACCACTTACGCGACGATTTCCAAGGGCTTCCGCCCCGGTGGTGCGAACCAGATTCTTCCGCCGCCCACCTCGCCGCCGTACTGCCAGAACGGCGCGCTGCAATTCGGTCCCGATGCCGCCTGGAACTACGAAGTGGGTGAAAAGGCCAAACTGTTCGACAATTGGCTGACCGTGAATAGCGACGTCTACTACATCAAGTGGACCGGCATTCAGCAGGTCGTCACGCTGCCCTGCGGTTACCAGTACTACACCAACGCTGGTGACGGCCGCTCCTTCGGCCCCGAATTCGAAATCAACGCCAAGCTCTCGGCTGAATGGACCGCCTCGCTGAATGGCACCTACACCG
>Ga0302310_10001573_pt1 | contig 19338 bp, 17 predicted proteins | sample III_Palsa_N1_2_FD_200451 | JGI IMG/M metagenome (GOLD analysis project Ga0302310, IMG submission 200451) | Peat permafrost microbial communities from Stordalen Mire near Abisko, Sweden - III_Palsa_N1_2 | ecosystem: Environmental > Terrestrial > Soil > Palsa > Peat permafrost | place: Sweden...
TGAAGGCGCGGGTGTCCTATATTTTTTGCGGGAAGAGGCATCTCGACATACGAGTGGCCCTGCGGAAAATTGGCGCTCAGCTCAAGATCCGCAAACTCATGCTGCAAGGAGGAGGGGGTTTCAATGGGGCCGTGCTCAAAGCTGGGTTGGTCGATGAGATTAGCCAGGTCATCGTACCGCTCATCGACGGCGGGGCGGGCGTGACGTCGGTGTTCGAGATTGCGGACCCTAAGCCGCGCGCGGCGGCCAAACTGCGCATGATTAAGCGCCGTACTCTGCCGGGCGGGGTTCAGTGGCTGCGATATCGAGTCATTTCGGCGTAAAGACGAATTTCTCGCCGGAAATGTCGGCCGCAAACATGAGGCCGCCCTTATCGATGATAAAGACCGCCATGCCGGTCTGGTAATCGCCGTCGGTGGTGGCGTTGTGTGGCCCACCGCTCGCTCCCGACGAGGCGCGATCGGTGCCCACGCTGGCGGAGGCGCCCGTGGTGACGGCAACGGCGCTGGCGCCCGCGGCAAATTCGAATTTACCGGATTCGAACTCGTCCAAGTACTGCTTGTCCTGGAAGAAAATGATTTGGCTGTAGGCTTTTCCACCGGCCTGCAGGCCGACGCTCAGCTGCGTCATCAAGGCGGTGCCGACCAATTGGCCATGCACATACACCCGGCCTCTACCTCGAGCGCCACCCACGACGAGGCCGCCCGCTCCAACGGTGGGAAATACCGCGTAGGCGTAACAGTTGTCGAAGAACACCGAACTCGAGCCGGCCTGTTTGAACAGGCCCACGGTATCGGTGTATCGGTCGGCGTAGGCAACGCCTGATCCCAGCAACAGGGTGAGCGCTATGGCAGCGGGGCGAAATCGGTTGGTCATAGGGGTAGCTGAATGATGAGTTGTGGATTGAAATAATATCGTAAAAAGGCGATGGCGGGAAAACCTACAGGTTTTCGCGTCGCTTCTTGATGCCACCCTCCAAGAGGCGTGCGATTCCGCCGCCCAGCTTCATCAGGGTGATGATCTTTGAGCGGGGTAGGGCGAGCATCTGGTCATACCAACGGCTCAGGCGCTCGATAAAATCCAGCATCTCTCTTAAACGCAGCTGCACCACAGGATCCACGCTTTTGTCATCACGCGTCATCTCGACGCACTCGCGCAGCGCTTCCGCCGCAGGGTCAAGCTCCCGCGCTTTTCTCCCCGCGGCGATTCGCGACACCAGAGCCCAAAGGTCAGTTTCGGCTGTGTAGAACGTGCGTCGGTCGCCTAGGATGGGCACGGACCGAATGATGTTCCAAGACTGGAGTTCCCGAAGCGAATTGGACACATTGGAGCGTGCGATTCCGAGCGCGTCCGCGATCGCTTCTGCCGTCTGCGGCTCCTTCGATGCATACAGCAGCGCGTGAATCTGACTCACGGAACGGTTTACGCCCCAACGCTCACCCAGGTTGCCCCACTCCAGCACAAAGCGCTTTACGGGATCGGGGAGTGATCTTATATCTGTAATTTCTGTCATGACAGAAATTACAGACTAAACCGGCTTGGAAGTCAATAGCGCGGTTCATGGGTCAACCCCAGACCGACCCGGAGGACGTGACTTCGCCGTTATGAACCCGAATGCATTGCAGCACGATGCCGAGGTCCTGCTCGTATCGACGAATGAGGCGGGCTTCGGTCTCCGTGACCAGCGATACAGCCATACCCTTTGCGCCGGCGCGCGCGGTGCGACCGACTCTGTGCAGGTAGGCTTTGCTCATGGTCGGTACGTCGAGATTGAAGATGTGTGTTACGTCGGGGATGTTGAGTCCGCGGGCAGCTAAGTCGGAGGCAATCATAATGCGTATGGCGCCGCTGCGAATTCCGTCCATCGCCTGCTTGCGGTCTTTCTTGGAAAGCTCCGAATTCAGGTCCGCAACCGCCAGTTTGTGATGGGTTAGCTTCGAAGCGACCGCTTCCGCCACATCGTTACGGTGCACGAACACAATCGAGCGCGGCACATCGAACGCATGCAGGAGCTTGCGCAACACCTCCGGTTTGTCCCGGTCTTCACACACCAGGTACAGATGTTCGATGTTCTCGTTGACCGCCGCCGCACCCGCGCGAAGCATCACGACCTCGGGAGCCAGTGTTTCCAAAACTTGACGAGTCTGCTGCTCGATGGTTGCCGATGCGAAAATCAACTGTCGAGCCGGCGGTGCCGCGCCGACGATTTTCTGAATCCAGTGCAGACTTTCCTCGTTCAGCAGACGATCCGCCTCATCGATGACGACGGCGCGGATGTGCGCCGTCTTCAGCTTTCCGCGCTCGATCAGCTCCACGATGCGTCCGGGCGAGCCCACCACGACGTGCGGCTTGGCTTTGAGCTTGTCGATCTGTCGTTCGGTTGCCGTACCCCCGATGAGCAGCACCGAACGGATGGCGCGCGCCGCGTTCAGCGCAAGTTCACAGGATTGGCGATGGATCTGAATGGCCAATTCATGCGTTGGCGCCACGATCACGGCTTGGGTCGCAGCTTGCGCAGGATCGATGCGTGTAAAAACGGGCAGGAGATACGCCAGCGTCTTACCGGTACCTGTCTCGGCTCGTAGGTACGCATCCTTCCCGGCAACCAGCGGCGGGATTGCGGCAATTTGAATGGGGGTGGGGTCGAATATCTGTTGTTTCGCCAGTGCGGCGATGAGCTCGGCTGACAGCGACAGATCGGTAAACTTCATGAAATTGGACTCGTTGGGTTGCGACAGTCAGCGGCTCGCGTCACCGGTCAATGCGATGAATGTGGCGGAGCCGTCGCGTACCACCCGAACGAGAAGCGGGTCTCGAGGTGTCGGCGTACTCATGTTGGCCAGATCCGTGGCGGCCAGCAACTGCGTCGAGCCCAGATGAGTGATGAGGTCGCCCACTCTGAGACCGGCCAAAGCGCCGGCTCCCATAGGTCGTAATTGGGTAACGATCAGTCCGTTCGGCTCGTTGTCGGCCTTGATGGCCTTTCTAATCTCGGTAGTCGTGTCGGCCACGCCCAAGTTGAGAGCTCGCACCCAGGTATCCTGGTTTCCTGTCAACGTGGGGTCAGACGGCGGTTCAGGCAGACGGCCGAGCTTCAATGCAACCGACTGCTGTACTCCCGCACGCACTAGGGTCAGGGTGACCAATCTGTTCGGAACAAGTCTCGCCGTGATTTTAGTGAGATCTTTGAATGTGACTGGAGTGGTCCCAACAGTCAGAAGTACGTCTCCGATAATGAGCGCGCCCACCGCCGGCCCTTGGGGCTCGACTTCGGTAACCAAAACGCCTGTTGGCGTCTTCAAGTGCAGGGCCGCCGCCAGCGTAGGGGTCACGGGCTGCGCTGAGATGCCGAGATATCCTCGCTCAACGTGGCCATGGGCCTCGAGTTCACGGACGATGCCGGCAACCGTCTCCGCAGGAATGGCGAACCCTAGCCCGACGGACCCGCCACTGGGGGAGAAAATGGCCGACGTGACACCCACGACCCTACCGTCTGTGGTCAAGAGGGGGCCGCCCGAGTTACCGCGGTTAATGGCTGCATCGGTTTGCAGGAAGTCGATGTACGGATCATCCTCGAGTATTCGACCTCTTGCAGAAACGATGCCGGCGCTGACGGATTGACCCAATCCATAAGGATTGCCGATGGCAATCACCGCGTCACCGACGGATACCGCGTTGGCCGAGCCTAGGCGAAGGGGCTGGAGGCGACCCGCATCGATTTTGAGCAGCGCGATATCGGTGACTGCATCGACACCGACAATTTTTGCCGGGAATTCGCGACCATCGGATAATCGCACTCGCACCGTACGGGCGCTCACGATGACATGCCGGTTGGTCACAATGAGACCATCCTCCCGCACCACGAATCCGGATCCCAGTGAGCCGCTGGGACCGTCGCCATGCGACGGATCGCCGGATTGCGCGGACAGGAGGCGTTGAATAATCGCCCCGATGGCATTCGGATCGGCACCGGCCGCCGCGCGAGTCGCCGCTCGCTCGGCAGCCCGGTCCGCGGCGCCGACGGCCTCCTCTTCGACGAGAACGGTCACGACACTCGGGGCGACGCGTCGAACCAGTCCGGCATAGCCCGAGGGTTGGGCGGAGCAGGAAGCGCTCAGCAGCGGACCCGTGAGCGCCAATAGGACTAGCATGGTCATTCGCAGCAGCGGCATGGCCGCGTTGCGGGGTTGTTCAGACGCGCGGCTGATTCGCGGGGACACGGGCATTTCGAGGGGGCCTCAACTCTTTTACGGTGGCGAGATCACGCATAATACTCTGCGCGGATCGTGGAATAGTCCCTATTTAGACCAGACATTAGTACTGGTTTTGGGTACCGCTGCGGCCTCCACCGGTTCGTATCCGGCGATGATCTCCCGGGGCAGACGAATGCCGTGACGCTTCTCGATGAGACGAAAATGCGCCTCGGCGCTGGTCGTGACGAAACTCACCGCGACGCCGCTTTCTCCGGCGCGTCCTGTTCGTCCTATACGGTGCGTGTAGTCCACGGTGGAGCGAGGCAGATCGTAATTCACCACTGCCGGCAAATGCGCGATATCGATGCCACGCGCGGCCACATCGGTGGCGACGAGAACCGTGATGCGACTGGCCTTGAAATCGGCAAGCGCCTTGGTTCGGGCGCCCTGACTCAGGTTGCCGTGAATGGCAGCCGCCTGGATTCCGGCGCGGCGCAGTTTGTCCGCGACGTGTTCGGTCGAGTACTTGGTGGCGACGAAGACCAGCACCCGGGTCCAGCCGTGTTCGGTAACGAGATGGCGCAGCAGCTGGGTGCGACGCGCGAGATCCACGTGAATGGCGCGTTGCAGGATGGCAGGCTGCGTCTCAGTGGTGGACGGCATGTCAATACGAATCGGTTTCTGTAGCAGCGATTCCGAGAGTGAGTGCACGGCGGGTGGGAAGGTCGCGGAGAACAGTAAGTTCTGGCGGCGCCGTGGCAGTCGTTCGATGATGCGCGCGAGTTCATCGGAAAACCCCAGATCGAGAAGCCGATCGGCTTCGTCAAGAACCAGCGTCGTCACGTCCGCGAGCCTAAGTGCGTTATGGTCCACCAGGTCCAGCAGGCGGCCCGGCGTGGCGACGACGATGTCGGCGCCCCCTCGCAACGCCATCATCTGAGGATTAATGGATACGCCGCCAAAGGCGGTGATTGTCTTGGTCGGCCGTGGCATATAGCGGCCGTAGAGTCGTATCGATTCCCCGACCTGTGCGGCGAGTTCGCGCGTCGGGACGAGTATCAGGGTTCGAACGCGAAGCGGCGTGTCGCGCTCGTGGCTCAGCGTCTGCTGCAGAAGCGGCAACGCGAAGGCCGCCGTCTTGCCGGAGCCGGTGGGGGCGCAAGCCCACACATCTCTGCCCTCGAGGATTGCCGGGATGGCTGCGCGCTGGATCGGAGTCGGCTCAGGATAGTGGCGCTCGGTGATGGCGCGCAGGAGATCGGCCGATAATCCTAATGAAGAGAAGGTCATTCTCCGCGTCCAATCTCGCGAACCCTAAAGGTGCGGCCTTTGATCTTTCCTGCACGTAAGCGTTGCAATGCTCTGTTATGCCATTCGCGCGCAATAGCGACATAGGTGCGAGTAGGAAATACGTCGATTTTGCCGACGGCTGCGCCGGGCAGTCCCGCATCGCCGGTGAGCGCTCCGAGTAGATCGCCGGGGCGCAGTTTATCCTGACGGCCGGCGTCGACCGCGATGGTGACGAAAGGAGCAGGCAATGGGGAACTGTCGGAGGGGGAGGGGAGCTTGCCCCACTCAAGTTTCCTACCGAGACGATCTTCGATCAGGTTGGCGCGCTTCATTTCATGCCGTAAGCACAGGCTCAAAGCGACGCCCCGAGAGCCGGCACGACCCGTGCGCCCGATGCGGTGCAAATGGGTATCGGCATCGGCAGCGATATCGAAATTCACCACCATCGCGAGTCCAGTAATATCCAGCCCACGCGCCGCGACGTCGGAGGCGACCAGGACGGAGCAACTACGATTGGCAAAACGCACGAGCATTTCTTCGCGTTCGCGTTGATCGAGTTCTCCATGCAGAGCCAGCACCCCGAAACCGCGAGCGTCGAGTGCCTCGGCCACCTCCCGGACTTCCTGTCGAGTATTGCAGAACACCACCGCGGATTCCGGGCGGTGCTGCAGCAGCAGTGCTTCCAATGCCGGGAGTTTTTGCTGCTCGTCGACTTCAAAGAAAGTCTGCTCGATGGTGGTGTCTTCGGGCTCGTCGGCTACCGTGATGTCGAGGGGATCACGCTGCAGTTCGCGGCTCATTTCCCGAATCGACTGCGGGATCGTCGCGGAGAACAGCAATGTCTGGCGTTGGGTGGGCATGGCCTCGATAATGCTGCGCAGATCGTCCGCAAAACCCATGTCGAGCATGCGGTCTGCTTCATCCAGCACCAGCACTTTGACGGCCTTGAGCGGCAGTGCGGCCTTCTGGATCAGCTCGAGAATACGGCCAGGCGTGCCAACGACGATATGGGGTTCGTGAGCCAGAGACGCGAGATGCGGTCGTAGCGGCACGCCGCCGCATAGGGTCAGCACTTTGATGTTGGGAATGAACCTTGCGAGCCGGCGAATCTCGCGGCTGACCTGGTCGGCCAATTCACGCGTTGGGCACAGCACCAAGCCTTGCAGGTTGACCGACGCCACGTCCAGAGCCGACAGCAATCCCAGCGCAAACGCAGCCGTTTTCCCGCTGCCGGTACGAGCCTGGGCGGCAACGTCTCGGCCCTCCAAAATGGCAGGCAAGCTCGACGCCTGCACGGGCGTCATTTCAACATAGCCGACTTCCTTGATACCACGCTGGAGTGGGTCGGTCAGCGCTAAGGTGGTGAATTCAATCATGCACGCATGATCGCACTAATCTTAAGGCTGCGTGCGCCGACGATCACACGCCGCCGCTTTGACGACGTCCTCAACGATGCGCGCGGCGCCTGCGAGGTGCCAGCATCCAGAAATTCTTTAGGTGATCATCAATATTGCCGATAGCGGCGTTGAAGACCATGTGCCGATGCAGCGCTGCCACGTCATCGGCGGGAGAAGCCGAGTGTTTGCCGCGCGCCGAGCCAGCATGAGACAGCAGGCTTCGAGGCCAACGACGTCATACTCATCATCGCGCGAGCGCCGGGAAATTTGGCGAGCCACTCTCCGACCTCATCGTGTACTAGCGCTTTGGGCGTCGCGCCCAGACAAAACTATGTTTGATCAAGCTCGTCTCGAGGCGCGCTGTTTGACGCGAGTACGCGGCGCGCGCGCGTGGTCCAGGAGGCTCGCCTTCTGGACCAACAGGCCATTCAGGTCATCGAGATGGTCAAGAACCCACAAGGCCTTGACCCAAGCGCCGATCTGAACCGTGCCCGCGCCGTGCTCCATCGCCCGGAGTGTTCCTGCACTGAATCCAAGGCGCTGCGCGAAGACGGCCATGGTGTCATTACGCGCAAGACGTAATGTCTTCAGGCGAATCCCAAGCTCCGACAAGTATTGCTGTTCTTCTTTAAAGTTCATTATATTATAGATTAATCGTAAGAAACTGCCATAAAATACATTATAGCAGAGATTAATTTTAGGTCGCAGGTAGGCAGACTGCGCAAGGTGTTGCCCCGGAAACCAGGCAGGGGCGCGCTGCCGACGCGTTGGCGCAACATGACATGCAGTCATAGAGAATCAAGTCGCTTCGGGAGTTTGGTATGAACGATCACGTGATTCCGCGCATCGATGTTGGCGCTTTGTTCGGCGAAGGCAATCCCGGTGTAGTCGATGCAGCGATTCAGCAGGCGGCCAAGTCATCCGGGATGATGATTATTCATGGATTGCCACGTTGGGCCATACTCGACGCGGAACGGCGGCGTGAGCTTCTCGCGATTTTTACGCTCCCCGAAGCGGACATCCGCAAGTTGTGGCGCTGGGCTTTCGATACACGCCAACCCAATGTGTATCGGGGATGGTTTCCCTTGCAAAACGGCCAAGCTACCTACAAAGAGGGGATCGACTTGGGCCCTGATCTAGTGGCAGGTCCGAGCGCGGTGGATCCCAGTGATCCTTTGCGCGAAGCCACCCCCTTGCCAGATGCAGCGCGGCTTCCCGGCTGGGGCGAACGAGCGCGCGATTACTACGTGTCAATGACACGCCTGTCGGCAATGGTGATGCGTTCAATTGCTCGTGGCTTGGCGCTGCCCGACGATACGTTTGACGCCGCCTTCAGCGGCGGCAATTCGACGCTGCGGTTGCTGCACTATCCAGTGCGACCGTCAGCATCCTTTGAAGGTGCGGACCCGGCTGAGGTGTGGACGGAGTATGCCGGCAAGCAGCGTGAGGTGCAGGGGCGGGCGCACGTAGATTCCGGATTCATGACGCTGTTAGCCCAAGATGGAGTGGGCGGCCTACAGGCGCAGTTCCCGGATGGCGCCTGGCTGGATGTTCCGCCTGAAGAAGGCGCGCTTGCGGTGAATTTCGGCAAAGTGTTGGAGCGCTGGACCGGCGGCCTGATCCGCGCCACCGTGCATCGCGTGCTGGGGTCGGGCGAGGAACGCTATTCTATTCCATTCTTTTATGAGGCGCGGGTGGACGCGGTGATCGCGCCACTGCCTCTCGCGGCCGCGCCTCCCTTCGAGCCATTCTCTTATGGTGACCATTTGTGGGAAGCGACCACGCAATTCGTGGAACAAAAGGGGATTAAGCATTTGCGTAGGCCGCGAGGTGTCGATGGCCGCGCCGCATGAACGTACAAGAAAGCCACCCTAAAGTTCCGCTCCGCGATGCCGATAGGCATTGTTCATAGAGCCGGATCGCGGGTGTATTATGTCAATTGGCAGCGTCGGTAGTTCAAGTTCCGCATTCTTGTATAGTGCCCTAACGGCGGCCAATGGGGCGAGCGCGACCAACGCGGCCGCGGCTGCATCGGGCTCGACCATCGCGTCGACCTCTACCTCCAGCACTGCCGCGACGGTCTCGGCGTTGACGAGCCTTGCCACTGAATCGGGGGAAAGCGAGATTCTAGGAAGCCTCGACGGCGGCAGCTCAGGCAGCTCCAACGGCGTGCTCTCTAGTCTCAGTTCGGCGTTTCAAAGCTTGGTCAGTCAGCTTTCTGGCGCAACCAGTAGCTCGAGCGACAACAGCACCTCTGGCAGCACGAGTTCTACAGCGACTTCGGCCGAGTCGATTATTTCGTCGTTCATCGACAGTGCGATCGGGGATCTCGGCGGCACCTCGACCAGCACGTCCTCCTCTAATGCCAGTACGAGTGCGCTCGGCAGCATCATCAATACGATTGCCTGACCAGCGCGCTGAAGGGTCTCATCACGGATTTCCCGGTTGCTTGTCCACCGCCCGCCTTACGCCTCGCGCGGTGAGAAGCATCTCTGTCACGAATGCTCCTAATGAGCCCATTGTCAGAACAATCGCCCCGCCGAACGACAAAAATAGATACCGTGCCGCTGCAGTTTCCCGAAGCTCGCTCAGAAACAGAATTAATACGGCGACACACGTCAGTCCGCCGCCAAGCGCCGCTATCACTACCGCAACGTCTAAAATGCGGGAACGTCGCTTCAAAAGAGTCAGTTCGGCAATGTGATCGTCACCGCTTACCATGGCAAGCACATGGACTCGGTCAGCCACTCGCGCCAGGCGTGAAGAAAACACGCCCAATAACGTCGCCGTTGCAGACAATAGGAACACGGGCGTCAGTGCCAACTGAACGACGTGGGCCGCATCCTGAAGGCTATATTGATTCATACGTGCTGTTGACCATTCGAATTGGTGGAGTCGGGCAGTTTGGGCTCTTGAAAAGTCATGGCGATACCTCTTTTTTGTCGCAAATGTTTTCCCATCGCGGATTGCCCGTGAGCCTGTGATTGCGGACTTCGGTGCGCCGGAATGTAAGGATTCTCGCCGAAGATCGCCGCGATGTCCCCATAAGCGCGAGATCGAAATCATGTTTGCTCTTAAAGCTGCAGAATCGCAGGCCAAATCTGCCAAAGGTGGTGCCGGCAGCCTGAGCCCTGCGTTTCCATGCCGACAAGATCCGGTATGGCCAGGGCGGCGGTGAGCCACTGGGCGTGATACACGGGGCGATCAACCAGGTAAGGGTGCGGAGCGCTGGCTGGTCTCCTTATGGGAAGCGCTGAGGATTGCCAAGGACTCGACCAGCCGTGTCTCGCATTCGGAAAACGAGTGCCCGCGCCGCTGCGAGATCATGAAGGTAGGGGGCGCATGTGCCATGCGCGCCGTTGGAGTTCGACGAGTGTTCCATTCGCGAGGTCTTCCGCAAGCGTATGACGCGGCATGTGCCCCCAGCACAAGCGTCCCCTGAGCAGATCGTGCTTCGCGCCGAGTTCATTCACCCGCCACTGCCAACTTCGCGCCGATCTGCGGCGCGTGGAAAGGCAAGGAGACTCTAACCGTCAAGGTGAGCTACCCGGACGCTTACGGCGCACGACTCGAATCGGCTTGCGAGTTGTGTGGGTCACATTAGCGGATTTTAAAGCTTGCCGCATGGCGGACGATAACCCTATATTAGGACGCGTCTCGAACAGGATGGGCCTAGGGCTATAGCTGTCGAGGGGGAGGGTGGAGCGGATGCTCACGGAGAGAGCATTCGATCAATGCCTGGTAAAAAGAACGTCTACGGTCATCCAACAAAACCAGCGGGGAGATGGGGTTGTTGTCCGAGAAGCTTCGCATCTATCTGCTCTACGCGCTCTGCGCCCTTACCGTCGTGTTGCCCGTGATTGCTGCATTGCGCCTTGCCGAATATGAAAGCCTGCGCAGCCAACAGGATCGCGCAGCGCTGATAGCATCGGAGGTGCGCCGCCGAGGCGATCTTACAGTCGAGCAAATGTTATCCGCACTTGCGGAATTCCGAGCAGCTGGGGACAAGGCACCGTGTTCCGAGGGAAACCTGGAATTGATGCGGCGCATTGTTGTGAAGTCGAATCTGTTGATCGACGTTGGCCACGCCCAGGGCGACGTTATGGACTGTTCGGCATTCGGAATTCGAGCAATTGATATTGGCCCGGTAACCTACATCGGATCCCGCGGAATGTTGGTTCGGGTCGGAGCTGCCTATCCTCTCGTTCCGGAAGCCAAGTTGAATCTTATAACGGATCCCAAGAGCGGATTTACGATGCTGCTCAGCCAAAATTCGCCACTTGACTCTACGCCGGACGAGCCGAACCTCGCAGTGGGAGTTGTCGCTCCATTTAGTGTCATTCCGTTTTCGAACAGGGGGCACGTGGATCCGGCGTGGATTGCACGTATGTCAAAACAGCCCGCGGGGTCGTTCTACTCCGGCGGCGATGTTGTCGCCTGGGCCAAGTCGGACCGGGCCGAGTTCTTGGCGTATGCCGTAATCAACGGCACCCGTGTCGAGCAGGATAGGCAGCGCATTATCTCGGTACTTCTACCGGTTGGAATAGTGGCCGGCCTGGTGCTTGTTTTCATCGTCGCTTACGTTGTGCGGCGACAAACCTCAATGCCGAGTCTGCTGAGATCTGCGATCAAGCACGGGGAGCTGTCACTTGTATATCAACCTATCATTAGCCTCCAATCCGGCCAATGGTCGGGCGCCGAGGCGCTTGTTCGCTGGAAGCGGCCGAACGGCGAATCAATCGGGCCAGATGTTTTCGTCCCGTTGGCCGAGCGTTCCGGTCTGATCAGCCAGCTCACGGAAGCTGTTATCCGACTTGTGGAGACCGAAGCAGGCGGGATGCTCAGGAACAATCCCGACCTTTACGTCGCTATCAATTTGTCCGCAAGCGACTTCGCGAGTGAGGCCATCGGGAGACGCCTTATTGCGGCTGTCGAGCGCATGGCGGTGAAACCCGGTCAACTCCACATCGAGGCTACGGAGCGGATCTTTATGGATGTCGACTTAGCCCGCAGAACGATCCGGCAGATCAGGGATACCGGAATGAAGGTCTCCATCGACGATTTTGGAACGGGGTATTCCAGTCTTGCGTACCTTCACAGCCTTCAGGTCGATTATTTGAAGATAGATAAGGCATTTATCGACACTATAGGATCCCAAGCTGTTACCAGTCAGGTTATTGAGCACATCATCAATATCGCGCAGGATTTGGATATCCATCTGATCGCCGAAGGCGTTGAGATGCAGGCGCAAGCGCAATATCTTAGGGAACACGGCGTGGAGTACGCGCAGGGTTACCTGTTTAGTCGTCCCCTTACGATGACCCAGTTCCTCGCCGAGCTCTCAATTTCCGCGACCGATGCTCGCGCGTTAGGGGGTCGGGCCATACGGGAGCAACAAATACTGGAGCTCGATTCAGGGCAGAGCGCGCCGCCGTTAGCGTCAGGTAGTCGCACGTTTTAATCCGCCGTCAGCGATGTAAGGATACATTATGAGTTGCGCGCGTCCGATACAGCCGATGCTGCTGACTACCTCATTGAATGCTTGGACTGATAGTGGCGACCCCCGAAGGGTAGTCAAAAGTAAGCGATGAGGTAAGCAAGTGGAGCTTTTTCAATTCGGATCCATCAAATAAGAACTGGGTGACGCCCTTGGTTTTGACGTTCGAAAAGGGACGAACGTGGAAAGTAACTGGGATCGGCAGGGCGCGGCAAAACTCGGGCCGCGGCGCTCAATTATACGAGTTCGACCTTCAAAAAGGCTCGGATACAATAGATGGGGCCAACAGTACGTTTGGCTGGTTCAATGGCCGTGTGGGGATAGGCGTGAACGCGGGCGTAATTTCTTATTCGCGCCAAGAGTCAATTCCTGGTTTTGGCGAAAGCTGCCCGGCACCCAACTGCGAATCAACCAAGTCGCCCACACCGTATCCGACCGTAGGCAGCGAAATAGTGTTCGCCAATGATTTTAGCGGTCCAAATCCAACTCGCTCCTGGTCTACGGGGAACGGGCGCTTATATTCTGTCGCCTTCAATACCACCCGCTTCTACTTGTTTGAGTTCCATTTATTGGCGTTCGCTCCGATCTGCTGGTGCGCATGCCTATGACGCTGCCGCAAGCCAATTTGATGGTCATATAGCCTTAACGATTTTGATAGTCGCCGCCTTGATAGGGATATCTACGCGGTGGACGCTGTTTTTCCTCCAATGGGATATCCCTCTGATTAGGAATATCGCTCAGCTAATTTATGCGACCTCATTTGGGCGCTGGCGTCTCTTTCGCAACTATCGGAACCAGATATTGCGGCTGACCCAAAAGCAGTTCGATAGAGGCGGATACATTGATCTACCTTTCAGCATTAACGGTGCGATCTGTACCGAATCGTTACGGAATTGGCTCAATAAAGCGCCTGGAGTGCCTCATATCAAAATAATCGCGGATCCTGGAGCCGGCAAAAGCTTCGCGTGTCAGTGGCTGGCATCGCGCTTTAGTGCGCAAAATGGGATTGCGGCGGTACGGAGAAGAGAGCCGGTCATTGTTGAGGGATTTGCGTATGGTGGGGATTTGGTGAGTTCAATAGTAACGGCTTTTAAAGAGTAAAAGCGTTTACGTTAGCAAGTCCATTGTTGAATCATTGTTAGAGATCGGTGCCCTCGCAATATTATTCGATGGATACTCCGAAATCTCGCAGTCTCTAATGGATGCGGGTGCAACCGACAAAATTGCTGAAATTGTAGGGAATTACCCAGACTGTTCCTTCGTATTCACATCTCGTACGCGTCTTCCAATCAAGCTTGCAGCACTTCTAGCGCCGAGCACGACACTCTCTTTCCTACCTTTCGATGATGAGGTAATAGTAAAGCTGTTGGAGAAACAACTGCTTAACCCCGGCGATACAGATGCGGTACCCGAGAGTTTGAAGAACAAATATGCATCTGTGCCAAAGACGCCGCTCTTGGTCAGGCTAGTGGCGTCGACATATAGCAGTAGCGGGAAAGTTCCCGAGAGCCGTGCTGTTTTGTTTGAGCAGTATGCACAGGAATTGCTTCGGGCCGACGCGGTCGGATTTGAGCATCCTGAGGGTCTTCATTATGTGGCGGAATACTTAGCACTTCACACCCACGTCGAAAGCGACGGCGACCGGGGATTCAGTCAGGATCGAGCGGTCGAATTGCTCGTCCTGATCGCGGATAAACTTGATAAAGGCTACGGTGTAAAAGTACCGGCAATTGTGCTGCTACGTTGGCTGGAGAGAATCGGTTTCCTTCGAAATTCCAGCGACAGTTGACGCTTTCATCACGATTCATTCGAAAGTTATTATGCGGCCCGTGCGCTTCGAAATGCTTTTCGGTCAGGACGGTATGGATTATTGAGGGATAAAGCAGGAGCGGATCGGTTACGCGAGGCGTTTGGGTTTCTTGACGAGCTTCTGCGGCCGGCAGAACGGCAGCAACTGCACGAGCTACTCCCGACTATGGTGTGAGTTTACGTTGTCTATGGCCAGCGCCCTCGGTAGTTGATGTCACGGGCAGGAATTAATGAAAGTGACAGCAACCGAGGAAACGTGTTGACGCCAGCCAGTCGTACAAACCAATAACCATTTGAGTTGGATAGGAGCCGACCAATGAATGAACTGCAGCAAAAAACATAAAGGGCCATAGAGTCCCTGTATTCCGATTATCAAAGGGGTCTAATCGGATGGGGCCGGACTATAATCGGATACCGACATTCGCTGACCCCGCCCGATGAGACCATAGCCGTCTTGCTCCTGTGTCGGTGGGAAATCTTCGGCAGCGAACCAGCATCGGACGGGTTCAAGATGGGTCAAGACCCAAGTCGATGTGACAGGCGCCCCAGGTTTGCTCCCGGACCTCACAATGCGATAACTGGCTTCTCGAAAAAGCGCAGGCAACCGCCGAATCCCCATTTACTCGGCGCTACTCGAAGACTATTGACCCGCCGACGTTTTGGGGATAATTTCGAGCAAACAGTTGAACTGCTGATTGATCGATTTCAGGGATGAAATGATGAAATCTAGCTCCGAGACCTCGCGAGCCAATTCGACAATTCCAAAGGAAGCTCGGCGTCGTTTTCGCGCAGGGACCGTGCTGGCATGTTCCGCATCGCATCAACGAGTTTTAGCACCCCCCTATAATGCATTGCGCAATGCACTGCTTCGATCGCTAATCACAGCCCACACGCAGCTCGCGCAAGTGAGGGTCTCCGCAGTTCCTAACTGTAAAGACATGCCCCTCTTGATCATAACGGAGACTCAGTGCAACAGAGTCACAAGCGACTGTTTTAAGGAGACCGAAGCGTGAGAATTTGCATTGCCGTCGCGGCAGTTGCGTCCTTTACGCTACTGTCGGCTTGCCAGAATCTCTACAAATTTGGAAATGCCAACCTGAGAGCCGTTGGAGCACAAGCCATAATCATTCCGCCGACGCCTCTCTCAACTAATGAAGTTGTCACGGTGACGGCGCAGGATGCAACTCTCGAGAAGGTTGCCTCTGCTATCCGAGACGCGATCAACGGTTCTGCTGCGTTCCAGAGCGCCGGCATATCGGCCGCTGTGCCCGAAAAGGCCCCGGACACCGTCATCATCACGTATGCCGCGGCGTTCGACGTTGTATGGTCTGGCACCGCAACTACAGGTACCGCCAAAGGCGGTGCAAGCTTTCAGTTTGCCTCGTCGAAATCGGGGGGCACCACCTTGACGCTCGGCGGTACCGTACTGGCGAACGACAAAATCAATCTAACGGCCGGCACCAATATCAGGGATTCCATCGCCGCGGTCGTTAACCAAAGTCAGCAAGCCTGCGCCAAGTTTTTGGGTGGCCTGGTTCTTGCGGAAACTTCCAGCAACACATCCTTTGATATTTTGTCGACAATTACTTCCGCGCTAGCAACAGTATTTAGTCCGCTCTCAACCGTTCACTCGCTAACGGCGAGCACGACCATTCTGACCGGCTCAAAGACCGCCATCGACGCTGACATTTATGCGAAAGCATCCGTGGCGAATTTCGCTACGGCCATCCAGTCGACCTATTACGCCGACATGAGCAAATATGTGGCTGGACTGTCTACGGCTGACGCAACGACGCTAGATTGGCAGATCGAAATGTACAAGATCTCAGTTATTCACGACGAATGCGCGCTCGCACCGGCTCAGGCATCCATTGCGGCCACGATGCAGCCAACTCAAGCTCCGCCTTCACAGCCGGCACCTACACAGCCGGCGACATTGACTGTTTCGTTTACAGTCACTGACGCGGCAACCCTCGAGGCGCTCGCAGAAGGGATCGCCACTCAGATCAACGGTTCTTCGGCCTTCAGGCAGGCTGGCATTTCGGCGGGCGCACCGATTCAAGCCGGAAACGACGTAACGCTCGCTCTTACGTATGCCTCCGGCGGCTCGATCATCTGGAGCGCTAACTTAAAACCCGCGGGCGCTGGAGAACAAATCACATTCCCGACGGCCACGACTATCAAGTTTTCCGGCACCGTCAAAAAGGGCGACGCAGTGACGATATCGGATAGCTCAAAGCAAGCCGTCGGATCCACGACGCCTCCGGCCGCAACGCCCCCCGCCGTAACCCCTGGCCACAAAGTTAATTCTGAGCCGCCGAAGAGTTAGTCGCGAAGGCGAGGACTTCGGGAAGAAGGTTTCGATTGGATCCGTTAGAAGCGGTGGTAATCCTGCTCGTCCCTGCTGGCGCCGCCAACGAAATCATTTTCGCGTTCACGTCTTCGATGGTGGAAGGCGTGTTTTTTGCGGTGCTGACAATTGCGTGATACGCGGCCGAGGGGGAGACTCAGCCAATTGCAGGGATTCGCATCGGCTTCAGCAGCGCTCCGGGCGTCGTTCTGACTGTCTGAGGCATCCATTTGGCCTTCGGCGGCAGTGCATTTGTGGTTTTGATGGCGGGAAGCACCAACCCACGTATCTTGAACCTGATGATAACGTCCAGGATCGGGACGGACATCCGACGGCATTGTTTCCGCGAGATATTTTCGCTCGCCGGGGGCTATGCGTAGTATGTATAGTCATCCTGACAAAAAGTAATCGGATTATTTATGCGTTCACATTTCCTCGTCGCCGCAGCGCTCGCACTGCCCATGTCGGCGCTTGCCACACCGGGATTCCTTGATTTCAAGACCGTGGCCATCGCGCCGGATGGTCTTCATATTGCCTCGATCGAGACCCGAGATGACGGTAGCGACAGCGATATGCCGGCTTTGCTCATGATTCGAGATCTCAAGGGCGGAGCGGTGACGGTGCCGTTGCCGTGCGCTGCGGGGCCCGACTGCAAAGTGGATTCGCCCGCTTGGAGTATGGAAGGCCAGCTTGCCTTCGTAGTGTCCCGGCCACAGGAGGGAATCGCGGAGATCGATACGGTGGACGCGCGGGGTGGCGCAATACGCCATGTGCTCAGTTTCAACGGAACCTTGGATAAATTGCGTTACGGACCGGGAAACATGCTGGCGGTGCTGGCGACGGCCCAAGCCCACAAGCTGGTGGGCCGGACGGAGGCGGGCGCTCCCTTGGTGGGAGACATCGGCAGCGAGACCGATGAACAACGGATCGCGGTAGTCGATGGTGAAGCGCTAACGTTCGTCTCGCCGCCCGATCTCTATGTGTATGAATTCGATTTCTTGCCCAACGGCAGGTTCGTGGGCACAGCTGCGCCCGGAGATGGCGACAGCCAGTGGTGGGTGGCGAAATTGTACGTGTTCGAACAATCGCGCGCCCGCGTGGTATTTGCGCCGGGGCCTCGCGAACAGCTGGCCACACCGGCGGTGTCGCCCGACGGAAAAAGCGTGGCGTTCATCGGCGGCTGGATGAGCGATTTTGGGTCAACAGGAGGCGACGCGTATGTATTGCGTCTCGATCAGTCGGGAGCGGCACCCAGCAACCTGACGGCGGGCTTGCATGCAACGGTGACGGCACTGGATTGGACCTGCGGTAAGGGGCTCACGGGGATGATGCTCGCCGGCGATACCGTAAAGATCGCGAGGCTCGACGCGGCCGGTGCCAAGCCCGTTTGGTCGGGACAGTCGGCGCTCTTCGGCGGGCCGGAGGGCGGGCTTTCCTGCGGTCCGCATGGCGTCGCCGCAGTGAACTCGAGCTTTGGTACTCCACCGGAGATAGTGGCGGGCCCCTTGGGGCATTGGCATACGATCACGCACGAAAATGTGGCGATCGCCGCGGCTTCCTTCACGGCTCATTCGGTGACCTGGCGCCATGACGGGTTCGATGTGCAGGGGTGGCTGCTGCAGCCGTTGGGTGGCGAAGCCGGAGCTAAACGTCCGATGGTGGTGCTAGTGCACGGCGGGCCCGAAGCGGCTTCAACCAACAAGTACTTGCCTGCGAAGGAAACCGCGCGTGCGATGTTGGACGCGGGATGGAACGTCTTCGAACCTAATTACCGTGGCAGTTTTGGTCAGGGCGAGGAGTTTGCCGCCGCCAGCATCCAGGATCTCGGCGGCGGCGACTGGCGCGACGTCCTTACCGGGGTAGACGCCGCGGAGCGCGCGGCGCCCATCGACGATACTCGGGTGGGCATCATGGGTGGATCTTATGGGGGCTACATGGCCATGTGGGCGATCACGCAGACACATCGATTCCGCGCTGCAGTCTCGCACGCGGGTGTATCGGACTGGCTGTCCATCGAGGGCGAGGCGCCGCAGCCGGGATCTGACCAGGTGAACTTTGGCGGATCCGTCTACGATGATGCAACGCCGTATCTGAAGGCGTCGCCGATTATGCACATGCGCGGCGTCAGCACCCCAATCCTGGTGACGGTGGGCGAACGCGATCTGGAATGTCCGATGCCGCAGAGCCAAGAGTTCTACACGGCGCTCGTGGCTCTTGGCGTACCGGTCGAATTTCACGTGTATCCGGAGGAAGGCCATCATCTACATAAGGCCGAGGATCGCGCGGATTTTCGTAAACGGACAGTCGGATGGTTTCAGCGCTGGTTCTCGGCCACGCCGGCGTCAGCGAGTAGCACCCGCACTCCCTAGGGAAGCTCTGCACACGGGTTCCCAAATGCGAGCTCTTATTTGTAGCGAGGCAAGTAGAGCGGCATGGGAGTTATCGCTGGTAGTGCCGCGCCACCACCTCGGCGACCACCATACTGACGTTCTTGCCGGTGGGTATGTGCAGGAATTCGTTCGGACCATGCGCATTGGAATGCGGGCCGAGCACGCCGGTGATCAGGAACTGCGCCTGCGGAAACTTCTCACCCAGCATGCCCATGAACGGGATGCTGCCACCCTCACCCATGTAAACGGGCGGTGCACCGAAGTAATGCTGCGAGGCATCGGCGACCGCCTGTTCCAACCAGGGCGACAGCTGCGGCGCATTCCAGCCACTACCGTCCTTTTCTAGTACAAAGGTAACTTTCGCGCCGTATGGCGGATCCTTCTCTAGCAATTGCTTGAGGAAAGCACCGGC
>Ga0302310_10001579_pt1 | contig 19290 bp, 12 predicted proteins | sample III_Palsa_N1_2_FD_200451 | JGI IMG/M metagenome (GOLD analysis project Ga0302310, IMG submission 200451) | Peat permafrost microbial communities from Stordalen Mire near Abisko, Sweden - III_Palsa_N1_2 | ecosystem: Environmental > Terrestrial > Soil > Palsa > Peat permafrost | place: Sweden...
TTGGCCAGTGCCGCGCGAATGCTCGCCGTCACCTGTTCCGCCATTATCGCGTAGCCTGCATCCGTATAGTGCACATCGCCACTGTGCAGATCCTGGTGCTTCAGCATCAGCACATGCAGGTCGTCCGTCGGAATTCTCTCACGCTGCACGATCGCCGCAGCCAATCCATTGCGTGCGTCAATCCGAGCATTCGTCGCGCTGCCTTTCCCCACACCACTCGGATCCGCATTATCCTTCAGCAGCGGCGTAGTCGTAGCCCAAATGAGCTTTGCCTCCGGCGCACCGGCGCGCACCACCGCAATCATGTTTGGCAGACCCGCCGCATACTGTTCCTCCGTATAGCCGTAGCCATGCATCCCATTGTTGAAGTGCACCACCGTAAACTTCACGCCAATTATGCTGAAGTAGTCATGCAGTTGCCCTGGCAGCTGCCCCGGCACCCGCGGGTCCCCGCTGCACGCCGACGTAGCGAACAGGTACACATTCGCCACTCCGTTCAGGTCCTTCTGCACCGCCGGATAGTACCCGCGTGTAATCGAGTCGCCCACAAGCAGAACATTCGGCAATCCCAGCACAGGCTTAGCGGGCCGGTCGCTCCACGTCCATTCAATCTTTTCAGTGATAGGGAGCTGCGCCTGCGCCACTGCGCCCAGCGCACACAAAAACAGAGCAGTAAGTGATATTATCCGCCGCATAGTCAAGCCCTCACACGTAAATCGTTCGCATTGAAACTGCCAGATGCGGAGAAGGATTTGGATTCCTTGCTGAGTTTATGTGCCCCAGCCAACATGCGCAATATGAAAAATAGATTTTATTGACAAAAATTGAAACGTTTGGCTACTATGGTGCCCGCTACTCGAACTGTTGAAAGACCAAACTTTACATATGTCTCGGTCTGTAGAACTTTGCAAAGAGGAACGGATTATGCAGAAGTACCCATGGCGGCGGCAATCGTCCCCCGCTCGAAGAGCGTCTCATTTGTTTGCGTTGGTCCTTGTGCTTCTGACGCTTGGAGCGTGCGAGTCCTTGTTTTGTCCGAGGGCGGAGGGGCAGGCGCAAAATACTGGGACACTGACGGGACGGATCACCGACCAGACCGGCGCCGCCGTTCCGGGAGCGTCGATCGAGCTCACCTCTCAGGGCCAGGGAAATACCGTGAAGGTAAAGAGTAACGCTGCGGGTGAGTACGTCTTCAACAGCGTACAGGCAGGCACGTATAGTCTGACCATCAACGCAGCGAGCTTCGGCACCTATATGGTGAACGCGGTTACCGTGAACGCGGATCAGGGGACGACTGTATCCGCGGCGCTTTCGCCAAAAAGTGTTTCCGAGACGGTTATCGTAAACGCGCCGGGTACCGGGGTCGATGTCACGTCGGCAACGATCGCCACCGTGATCGACAACAAGCTCGTGGAGGACCTGCCGCTGGACGGCAATAATGTCGTCGATCTGGCCGCGATGCTGCCCGGCGTGACCAACATCAATGCGCCGACGACGTTTACGTCCGATACAGGCGGCCCGACCTACAACGTCTCGGGAGCGCGCGCCAACCAGAACCTTATGCTGCTGGACGGCGCACTGTGGAACAACCTGTACAACAACTCCGGCCTGAACTTTCCGCAACGCTTTGCCCTGCAAGAGGTGAGCGTGCAGTTGAACAGCTTCAAGGCGCAGTATGGTCGTAACGTGGGCAGCGTGTTCAATGTGGTCACGCGGGGCGGCACGAATCAGATTCACGGGACGCTATGGGAGTATGCGCAAAACAAGGCCTTCAACGCGGCCGACTATATGTCGCACGTGAACCCCAAGCAGGTACAGAACCAGTTCGGCGCCCAGATCGGCGGCCCTCTGCCGTATACGCGGCACAAGGCATTCTATTTTCTTTCCTGGCAGGATCTTCGCCTGGCCTCGCAGGTGACCGCGAACGACAACACGCCGACTGCGGCGGAGCGGGGATTCATGCCGGATGGGGTCACGCCACTGCGGTGCTTTACACCCGGCTTCGCGAGCGCAGGTACCGGGACATGCGCGCAATTCGCCACCGGCAGCACTCTACAGAACCCGCTCTATACGGGGTATGTTTCCCCCTACAGCGCAGCTGGGCCGGTTGCTATAACCATCTTGAACACGTGGTGGCATCTCGAAGGCAATACTGGAACAAATCCGTGCATTACCTTGATACAGTCGGTGGTAGGGACGGGAAGGTACATGCCAAACAACGGCGGCACTGGTACGTCGGAGATCTCGGAGGTCCCGAGCATTTGCTTCGCTCCGGTTTCCGTGAACATCCTGAAGAGGATCGGGCTGCCGAATCCAGCCACGGGTACCTTGACGAGCACCGCTCCGCAGCCGCGCAACGAGCAGGACGGACTGGCGCGCGTCGATTGGAACCTGCACCGTCATTCAATCGGAATGCGCTACTATCAGACCGCCGTGAGCGACAATACGGCCAATGGCGTTTCGGGCGGCGTCGGCATCGCCAACTATGAGATCGACGCCAACTCGGCAGCCATTCACTTTGGAGGTATCGACGACACCTGGGTGGTCACACCGAACCTGCTGAATGTGGTGCGGGCGGCCTACAAGCGCTACGACTATCTTGTCTATCCGACGGACCCGACCGACCTCAACGCCCTGGGCGGATCGCTGGTGACGCCAGGCCATCCGTCGTTGCCTCTCATCAGCGTCGCTGGGCGGTTTAACGCAGGCTCCGGCAACAACTATGTCCGTTCGGTCAATGAAGACGTTCAGTTGGACGATTCCGTGTCCTGGTCGCACGGCCCGCATAACCTTCAGGCTGGCGTGGAGTACCTGCGCCTACAGTATCTGAGCACCGCGGACACCTCTCCCAATCTTGCAACGGGACAAACTGCCAGTACCTTCACGGACTGGGCGGTGGCGGACCTCCTGATGGGCCTTGCGGGGGGCGTCACCGTGGGCAATTCGGTGAACTATGCGGCGATCCAGCACGACCTTTACCTGTATGCGCAGGACGATTGGCGCGCGACACCGCGGCTGACGGTCAACATCGGGCTGCGCTATGAAATCCCGTTTCAGTGGTACCAGCCGAATGGGCAGTCGGCAACTTTCATTCCCGGTTACCAGTCCACGGTCTTCCCTACCGCCCCGGCCAACCTTGCCTTTGTCGGCGATCCCGGAATCGGGCGTTCGCTGGTGGGAACGGACTACAACAATGTGGCTCCGCGCCTGGGGGTGGCCTACGACCTCTTTGGCAACGGCAAGACCGCCATCCGCGCGGGTTTCGGCATCTTCTACGATGCGATCAACGCGCAGGTGGTGGGTGTCAGCGAGCCCTTTCACTACAGCGCCAATTATAACGCTCCAACCCCGGGCGGCTTCAGCGAGCCGCTGCTCAACCTGCCCGCCATCCCTTCCAACTATGTCAAGGGACAGGCGCCGACGTTCACGACCCCCTTCGCGATGACCTTTCCGGACAGGAACTTCAGGACGCCGTATACCGAGGCGATGAACTTCGGCATCATGCAGCGCATCAACAGCGCGTCCACGATCGAGGTGGACTACGTTGGCCGCATGGGGCGCCATCTTGCCTTGGGATATGATATGAACCCGGACATTATCGATTGCTCCGGATCGTACTTCCAGACAAACCCGGCGCTCTACTGTACGGGCGCCACGGGAGGGCAACCAGCGCGCGCGAAGTATCCCAATTTCAATGTTGGAGGCACCGGCGCACTGGACTACATGACGGTGAATTCGTCCTCCTACAACGCGCTGCAGGCGATCTTCGTCAGCCGCGCGAGCCGAAGCCTGACGGCGACGGTGTCCTACAACTACTCGAAGTCGCTGGACGATAGCAGCAGCAGCGGCATTTCGAATTCGACCGACCAACCGACGCTGGATGTGCATCATGCGAGATCCGACTTCAACGTGACCCATGTCTTCAACATGGGAGTTAGCCAGAAGATGCCGCTGGTGACCATGGGCAAGTCGTGGGTGCGCGCTGCGTTGAACGACTGGACGCTCTCCGGATTCTTTAACGCACACACCGGACAGCCCTTCAGCGTAGTGGACGCCGGCGACACGACCTTGCGCGACGAGCGCACACAGTATGCTCAGTTTGCGCCCGGCGGATATCACCCGCTGCCGTCCAATCGCCACCGGGCGGCCAAGGTCCTGGAGTGGTACAACGCCGCCGACGTCTGCGTACAGGGTGGTCCCTACTGGCTCAATGGAATCCCTGAGGGAGCCGCCTCGGCGGGGACTGGGAGCTCGGCAGCAACCCCAACGTATTGCGCTAACGGGCCGCCCACGCTGGCGAACCCAACCAGTTCGGGGTATGGAAATATACCGCGCAACTTCTTGACCGGACCGGCATACATCAACACCAACATGTCGGTGCATCGCGTCTTCGTCATCCCGTGGCGTGAGGGCTGGACCCTGGATATGCAGGTGTCGGCGGTCAACAATCTCTTCAATACACCGAACCTTGCGAATCCAACCTCGAGTGGAAGCTTGCCTGGCGGATTGGCGCCGCCAATCGATTTAGGCACTCAGGCCACAGCCACCAACAATACCGGCAGAATTGTCGCCACGGCGGGCAGCAATAACGCAGTCCTCACGAATGGCCGCCGGGTGCAACTTGGCGCGGTTCTCAGGTTCTAGCACGCAGAAACGTCTTTTCGTGTCAACGCTGTCGCTGTATTGGTTTTGTGGAGTCGCTATTTATGTTGCGCAATCGTTTCCCCGTTTATCTTCGTGTAGTGCTTTCACTTAGCGGTCTGGTCTCGCTGTCCGCGGTATCGGCGGCCCAGACGCTCGTGCAGGTTCCATTCACTTCAGTGGCAGCGGGCATTCCCGCCTCCACCTTCAACGGCACAACGGCGGCAACCGCGGTCTGCAGTGCCGCAATCGATGCCTATGGCGATGGCTGCCCGCCGACCCAGGCAACCCTTAACGTCCCCTACGGCGCATTCACCGACTCCCTGGGCAACATCTATATTGCGGACAGTGGCGATAGCCAGACACGGGTGATCTATCGCGCCGATTATACCGGCAATCCGCTGGCGGCGGCGATCGTTGCAGCGAATCCTGGCCACTCGTTTACCCCGACCTTCGGAAACATCTATACGTTCGGCGGAAAGACCGGCGGCTTATCGAAGCCTTATTACTGCACAGGCAGCAGCGGCCAGGAGGGCTATGACAGCTCAGGGGACGGCTGTCCCGGGCAATATGTCTACGCTGCCACGCGCTCGGCGGCTGTAGACAGCCTGGGCAATATCTTCATCGCCACTACCGAGGGCTACCAGGGGGTACGCGTCATTTATGTCCAGGGCCTCACCGTGTACAACATGATCGTCACCTACAATCAGGCGGTCAATGGCGTGACCGTCGTGCCGCAGCCGGGCCACATCTACTCTCTGAGCAACCCAGCCGGTAGCGACTTCGGCAATGTGCGCGATATAGCGGTCGATTCCAATCACAATCTCTACGTTTCGGATAGCAGTCTGCTCGTCATCAAGAAGTTCACCGGGACCGGATGGACAACCTATCTTGCCGGCGGCGGTACTGCCGCGGGAGCCGATGGGGATAACGGCCCGGTTGGCTCCGCGGCGATAAACATCAGCTCCGGGTACTCGATGTTCTGCGATCCGTATAACAATCTGTTCATCTCGGACGGCGGCGACGCTCGTGTTCGCGTGGTCTATAACTCCGGCCCCACGCCCCCGCTTTATGCGGAGGGCAGCAACACCACCTTTGTTACTCCGGTGCCGGGAAATGTCTACTCGGTGGCAGGCGGAGGTACGGCCACTGCCACCGGAAGTTTGGCGAGCACGCTCAACCTGGGGGGTAGCGTAGAAGGTATTGGCATGGATGCGGCCGGAAATCTTTACTTCCAAACCGCTGGAAGGGTCATCTGGCGCGAGAACGCGCAAACCGGTATCGGGGTGGCGTTGAGCACGATCGGCGCCAGTACAGCGGATGATTACAGCGCTGTCCCACCTCCAGCAGTCCCAGCGGCCGGTGTTGCGTGCAACGGCGCCACGGGCGGTCCGGTGATGACCGACGCTTATGCCGATGGGTGCCCCGCAACCGAGGTCTATCTCTATGGGCCTTCAGGGCGCATCGTCTTCGACACCATGGGTAACTTTTATGAGGCGGAGGGGCGCACCTCTGCTTCGGGACAGACCTCGGCCATCGTGCGCAAATATACGTTTGCGGGCCAGTTCGGCACGGTGGCCACGGGAGGGGCAAAGAGCACCATTACCCTGGCTTACACGCCGTCAAGTGGCACAGTTACCGGAACGCCGACGCCGTCCTACGCAATTACTGGGGACGCAACCGGTGAATTTACGGATGCCGGCAGCGACCTCTGCGGCAAAACTCCAACCAGCAGCGGCACCCTGACCTGCACCTACAATGCAACCTTCCAGCCCGCGCTGGCCGGCCCACGCCTGGGCTCGCTCACGCTCAGCTCTTCGAGTACGCCACTGGTGACGACCTTGGTTGGCGGGATTGGAAGCGGGGCACAGATGTCTATCGACCCCGCCACCCAGACGACCATTGGGCCTGCTCTCTCGCCTTTGGGCGTCGCTGCCGACCAAGGTGGCAACAGCTATATCGCGGATGCAACCAGCAATAGTGTGTATAAATCGATTGCCGGGGCCACGCCCACAGTCTTCGCTACAGGTTTCAATAAGCCCGCCGAGATTGCAGTCAACGGCGCGGGCGCGGTATACATCGCTGACGCGGGAAACAATCGCATCGCACAGGTCGTCAAGGGAGCCGTCTCCGCGTTCCTTACGACCTACAACTCGCTTGCGCTGAGCAATCCCCAGGGAGCGGCGGTCGACCAAATCGGCGACGTATTTGTCGCGGATACTGGTAACAACCGCATCCTTGAGGTGTCGCCCATTGGCGCCGTTTCGGCGTTGGGCTTCAGTGGTCTGAGTTCGCCGCTTGGCCTCGCGGTCGATGCAGCGGGCGATGTGTTCGTGGCTGACAGCGGCAACGCTCGCATCGTCGAGCTATCCGCGGCAGGCGTGCAGAGCAGCATCTCCGTCTCGCCGGCGCTCGATAAGCCGGTGGGAGTGGCGGTCGATCCCGCCGGCAACCTTTATATCGCCGATGCGGGAAACCTGAACGTCGTTCAGGTCCCTTACGGCTCTACGACGGCCAACGCGCTGGTGGGCGATCTCAGCGGACTCACAGGCATTGCCGCCGATACCATCGGCGATCTCTTCATCGGCATCTCCGGCTATGGCGAGCTGGAATTGAACCGCGAGCAGATTGCCGTGGCGTATCCGAACACCAATGTCGGAAGCACAGTGCAACAGTCGTTGACTCTCGGCAGCACCGGCAACACCTCGTTGGTGACCGGGACCCCTCTAAGTTCCGGCACGGACATGACTGACTTCTCCGTTGTGTCCGCGGCGACGAATGGCTGCACGGCGACCCAGACGCTCGCCCCAGGCGCCAACTGCGGCCTTGCCGCGACCTTCCAGCCGACCAAGACGGGCAGCCTTAAGGATGTGGTTACGTTCTCCTCCAATGCTGCCGACAGCGTCACAGCGACCCTCACCGGCAACGGTGTGAGCGAAATCGCCACCAAGACAACCCTCGGCTATACGACAACGACCGGAGGTCTTCCGCTGGCCGGACAACCCTTCACCGTCACGGCTACCATAACGCCTGCCAGCGGTACAACCGAGACCGGCACGGTCACCTTTGCGGTCGACGGCATCCCTCAGAAGCCGGCGGTGACCGTGGTCAACGGTACAGCCTCCATTTCGCTAACGCTGGTGGCGGGCAGTGACACCGTCACCGCCATCTATAGTGGCGATTCGAACTATGAGGGTAGCGAAGCGAGCATCACTTTTCAGGTGGTGACCATACAGCCGTCTGTTCTCACTCTGACCATCGGCAGCAGTGGCACCTTCAATGGCTTCCCGCAGAACGGCGTCCCCTTCACCCTGACAGCCACACTTACCTCAGCCGCCTCGCAAGGACCGATCGCCGGCACAGTGTCTTTCTATGTTGACGGAAGCACCACGCCGACGGTTGTCACGGTAGCCGGTAACGCAGCTTCCATCACGCTCACCCTTTCCCCCGGCAACAGCAACCACACCGTCATTGCCGTCTACAGCGGCAGTCCGTACTACATGAGCAGCACCAACACCATTACCTTCCTCGTCATTCCATCGGGCCGGATGGCGATTATGCTCTCCTCCAACCCTGCCACTATTACCTATGGCCAGTTGCCGGTCATCACCGCGGCACTGTCTGCCAGTCTAGCCGCGGGGAACCCAATCCCGACGGGCACCGTCGCCTTCTCCGTCAACGGCGGCGCACCGATCACGCTACCTTATCCGGCCTCGTTGACAGCAACTCTGTCGACGACCCTCCCAATTATCCCCGCAGGCAACGACATCATCACGGTCACATACAGCGGAGACAACAACTATGCCCCCGATACAGCCACGCTGACGCTTACGGTGGCGAAAGCTACGCCAACGATCACTCTGCAGATAACACCGACTGTGGGGGCCAATAACAACTACTTCGGCCTGACATCGACGGTGGGTTCCTCCTCTACGGTTCCAACTGGCAAAGTCATCTTCTCTTACGGTACGAGCAGTCCCACTACCGTGGGGACCGGCACGCTCAACAGCAGCGGCGTAGCGTCCGTTACGACCTCCACCAACGTGCAGAGCAGCTATGTGTTTACGGCCTCATACAGCGGCGACGCGAATTTCCTGCCGGCCACGGTCAGTGTGACTCCATCGCCAACCTTCATTATCAGTATTCCGGCCAGCGCAATTTCGGTTCCCCAAAACGCCGTGGGAGAGTTGACCGTCAATCTGAACTCGTTCTATGGCTATACCGGAACGATCAGCTTCTCATGCACGAGCATGCCTGCCAACGCTGTATGCCGTGGCCTCAACACCGTGAACAACATCTATACTCCCACCGTTGTTGCACCGGATGTGGTCACCGGCGCGGTAGTGCAGATATTTACAAACGTGCAGCAAAACGTAGCCTCTCTGGAGCGCATGACACCGGCGCAGCGGAAGCCTAATGCCGTCACGTACAGCGCAATGGCTGCGGCAGCTTTTCTGCTAATCGGCCTACCATTGTGGAGACGGCGTGCCGCCCGGTTGTTCCTGCCGGTCCTTGCCCTCATTGTCGTGCTTGGCTTCTCGGGCTGCGGCAGCGATACGGCCTCTAATACGATCTATGTAACGCCAACCGGAACCTATTCCATTGGCGTCGTGGCCACGGACGGCACGATCTCGACAACCGCAACGGCAACGCTGACTGTTCTCCCAGGTACTACAGCCAACCGGCCAAATTAAAACGCCGGAACGGCCTGCCACTCGTACTTCCTATGTATGCAGAGTTCACGTCCGACTAACTGGCCGTGGGATGATGGGCCACCTGCATATCCGCGAGTCCCTCAGATATTAATTGATCTCAATGAGACGCCCACGCTTGGACGTCAAGGGGTTACACTACGCGCATAGGATTGACGAGCATGGCCTCCCGCCGGCCCCCTTGGCAAGACGTTTATGGATATCATGGTTCTCGGGCCGCGCGACTACTCTCGCTACCTCAACGGATTTCGATGGGATAGCAAGCAGTGGGTTGGCGCGTGTAACACTATACGAGATCGATAAGGGAGCACCGAAAGAGCTATGACGAGAGGACGCACAGATAGAGGCGGAAGAGGTAACTCGAAGAAGACGAACTACTCGGCGCCGGCTTTGGAAAAAGGATTGGATATCCTGGAGTTGCTTGCGCACCAGTCCGAAGGTCTGACTAAGAGTCAACTGGCGCGAAGCCTACAGAGGAGTGTGTCTGAGATTTTTCGAATGCTGCTTTGCCTCGAAGGGCGCGGATACATTGCGCAGGTTAGCGAAGAACGCTATTCCCTGACACTTAAGCTGTTTCATCTGGTTCAGGAACACCCACCAACAGAGAGGCTGATTGCAGATGCGCTGCCGGTGATGAAGCAGTTGGCCTTTGAAACCGGCCAGTCTTGCCATATGGGCGTACTGGACGGGGACAAGATCGTTATCCTGGCGCAAGTGAACTCGCCGACTACTGTTGGTTTTTACGTCAAACTGGGGTCAACCGTCGATGTGATGGATGCCTCGAGCGGATACGTCATCCTGGCTCACCAAGACGATGAGGCGCGTGATCGTACGCTAACGGAGTGGAAGCGCCGGACCGGCAAGAAAGTTCCCGCCGACTTTGAGGGCCACCTAGATCGAATTCGGAAGACCGGGTACGAGAAGCGCGCGAGCTACCAGGTGAAGGGTGTGCAAAATATTAGCTTTCCTGTCTGTGATGAGCGTGGTTCGACGCTGGCGGCGCTGACCATTCCTTATATTGAATATGGCAAGTCGTCCATGCGGCAGAAAGATGTGATTGCGGCACTGGAAAAGGCGACGCATGAAATTGAAGCGGCAATTGGCCGAAACCACTCGAGGGAATAGCAATCCAAGTCGCGGGCCACTTGGAGGCCAACAGAAATGGATTGGGTCAGTTTTCTTTTCTTATTTCCGAAATCGCACGCCTTCCTTAAGTATCGATTAATATCGGGAAGGTTCCCGGCTCTGCGTTCCGCTGAAATGGGAAGAGCCCTCGTGAAAACCAGATGTTTAGCAGTGGCCTATATCGATAAAGACGAGGATGCTATTGGACGTTGGGCATTGCCGAAGGGTCTACTGCGGTAATGTTCGAGCCGTAGCCGAATAGGGCCACCGCCACGTAACAGGTAGCAACCGCAAGGTAACCGCGCGCGTAACTTCCGGTATGTTTGGCGATGAAGCCCACGATGGGGGGCACGATGCCGGCGCCGATAACACTCATGACGATGAGAGAGCTGGCAAGTTTGGTGCGCGGGCCGAGATCTTTGACACCGAGCGCAAAAATTGTGGGGAACATGATGGACATGCAGAAGCTAGTAACAAGGATAGCCCAAGCCCCGAACATACCAGGATGGAATACTCCGGCGAGCACGAGTGCGATGTTGATGACGGCGTAGAGGCCCATCATGCGCCGCGGCGAGAACCAACGCATGAGCACTGTGGAGACAACTCGGCCCAGAAACAGTGCGACGAGGTTGCCGGTCAGGAAGAAAGCTGCGGTCCGCTCGGAAACACCCGTGTACTGCTTCATGTAAGGGATGAAAGCCGACCATGTGGCTACCTGAGCCCCGCAGTAGCAAAACTGCGTAAAAACCGCAGCCCTTACCTGAGGGGCGTTCAACAGCGCTGCGATCTCGCTGACGAGGCTGCCTTGGGCGAGGGCCTCTTCCTGCGCAGTTATACGAGGAAAACGTACACAGGCGATAATGGCGGCCAGCAGGAGAACGATGCAGCCGAGGACGACGTAGGTCGGGACGACACGCATGAGCTCGGTGTGAAGATAGGCTGCGTATGCGTTCTTGGTCTTGAGCTCCGCAATATGTGAGGCGGAGAACTCTATGCCGGAGAAGATGAAAAGCGCGCCGATCATGACACCGGTAACAGTACCCAAGGGATTGAAGGACTGGGAGAAGTTAAGCCGGCGCTCGGAAGTTTCACTGGGTCCGGCTTGTGCTATGAAGGGATTTGCAGCTGTTTCGAGCGTGGCGGACCCGCAGCCGACGACGAAAAGCGCAGCAAGCATGAGGGAATAACGCCCGACGACCGCTGCGGGCCAGAACATGAGCATTCCGGTACCGAAGAGACAAAGACCAGCAAGAATGCTGGCTTTGTATCCCCAGCGCCGCGCCGCGATGGCTGCAGGCAACGCCATGCAGAAGTAGCCGAAGAAGACGGCAGTCTGTACGAGTTGGGCTTGGAGCTGCGAGAGCTCGAAAGATTTTCTGAACTGCTGGACGAGTATGTCGGTGAGGTTGTTACTCATGCCCCACAGGAAGAACAACACGGTGACTAGGGCGAATGGAGCAAGCTCGCCAGCCGGGAAGAGAGGTGCCCGCTGTGCGGCCGCTGGATGGCTATTGGGTGCGTCTGGAATCGTGGTTATGTTCATTTGTTGGATTGCCGAGGTAGTAGGTAGAGTCGCTGTGCGTTTCCACCAAAGACTGCGTCCCGCTCTTCGGTGGTATATGAGGCGAAGAAGTAATCGAGCACGTTCCACCAGCGTTCGTATGGGCAGGCAACCAGGCAGACGGGCCAGTCCGAGCCTGCGAGAAGGCGCTCCGGAGTGAAGGCTTCGACGCACGCTTCGAGATACGGGCGTAGAGATGCGACGGTCCATGTTCGCCAATCGGCTTCTGTGACCAGACCGGAGAGCTTGCACGCGACATTCGGCCGACGGGAGAGCTCGCGTAGTCGGTTACGCCATGGCTCGATCTCGTCAGCGGCTATGTGCGGTTTAGCTGCGTGGTCGAGGATGAAACTTTGATTGGGGTGTCGGTCAACAAGGCGTGTGGCTTCTTCGATCTCGTTGGCGTAGATCAGGATGTCATAGGCGAGGCTGTATTCGGCGAGATTATCGATCCCGGAGTTGAAGGCATTATCGCTAAATAATTCGGCGGCCCGCCCCTGTGTGATTTCGCGGAACCCGACGAGGTTAGGGCTCGTGCAAAAGCGGCGAAGTATATCTGGCAGATCCGGTGAGGTGAGCGGGACCCAGCCGACAACGCCGACGATGTGTGGTGAGGTCTCAGCGCATGCGAGCAGGAAACTGGTCTCGAGCAGCAAACTGCGGGACTGTACGACAATGGCAGCATCCACGTGAGCGGCGGTCAGTTCGGGCGCGAAATCTTCGGGGAGAAAGTCGCGGCGGAGAATGGCCATGGAGTCATTCAGCCAGCCGAACTCGTCGCGATTATAGCGCCACAAGTGGTGGTGAGCGTCGATGCGCGTGGGCCGCTGGGCGTTGACGCCGCCGCTCTCCGCAATCATGCGGACTCCAGGATGACGTTGGAGTATTGTGCGGTGCCTGTAGTGCGTATAAGGCCGACTGCTCCTGAGACGCGGCGCTTGAAGTCAATGTGGGGCTCCAAGGTGAGTGGCGGGAGAAGTGACTGAAACTCATGCACGAGCGCTGGCGCGTTGTGGTCAGGGAACTCGGTGGCCATCCATGCTTTGCCGATGACAAAGTTGGGCTGGAGCGCGCGGAGCACGTCGAGCACAGTGGGAATGTCGTCGGTGAGCGAGATGTCCACGGTTTCAATCTGTGGCCACGACGGGAAGCCGCGGTCGGCGATTACAAGCGTGTTGGTGTGGCGTACGTGCGCGAGCAGCGAAAGAACGTGAGGGTTCAGGATGCCGGATCTCAGCATGTGATCAGCCTATACCGCGCGCACGCGATTACGCAGCGTGCCGATGTGTTCGATGTCGATCGCCATCTTTTCGCCATCACGGAGCCAGCGCTGTGGCGTGCGGCCAAGTCCAACGCCGGGTGGGGTGCCGGTGGAGATGATGTCGCCCGCTTCGAGCGGAGTGATACTGGACAGGAAAGCGATGAGTGCAGGAATACGAAAGATCAGATCCCGCGTGTTGGCATCTTGCATGACTTCGCCGGAGAGGGTGAGCTTGATGTCAAGAGCGTGGGGATCGGGAACTTGGTCCGCCGTAACGATGTGTGGGCCCATGGGTGTAAATGTGGGGAAGGACTTGCCGAGCGTCCATTGCGAAGTAGCAAGCTGGACGCCACGGGCGGAAACGTCATTGATGATCGTGTAGCCGAAGACGTGCTGCTGCCAGTGGTCCGCATCGATGTTATGACCTGGTTTGCCAATGACCACGGCGAGCTCGGCTTCGTAGTCGGGCTTGGTAGCGTTGGCGGGGAGTAGAACGTCCGCGCCGGGGCCGCAGATGGAGCTTGCGAGCTTGAGAAAGACGGTTGGGACTTCCTGTACTTTCATCTGGGACTCGGCCGCGTGCTCCTGGTAGTTAAGGCCGATGCCAAAGATACGTGGAGGGTTGAGTAGCGGAGCGAGGATCTGGGCTTCCTCAACGGCAACCGTTTCTCCGGTAAACGCGGGCTGCGCGCTGGCAGAGGCTATGTGGGTGAGCAGATCGTACTCAAGCGGACTGATGAATTTGCCTTCGAGGACTCCGCTCCGAACCGTGCCGTCGTTATGCCTGAACGAGATGAACTTCATGAACCCCCTCTTTCCATATCTCGCCTTCGGGAAAGGAGAAGCGGTCAAGAGATTCGGGCAGGATTTCGGCGCTATAGCCGGGCTGTTGCGGAAGCATGTAGTGGCCGCGGCGGATAGTAACCGGGTCACGGAAGTGTTCATGGAGATGGTCTACGTATTCCACAACCCGGTTCTCCAACGAACAGGAGACTGCGAGGAAGTCGAAGATGGCGAGGTGCTGTACGTACTCGCAGAGTCCAACGCCGCCGGCGTGCGGGCAGACGGGAACTCCAAACTTCGCGGCCATGAGGAGCGTAGCGAGGTTCTCGTTTATGCCGGCCACGCGACAAGCGTCAATCTGGCAAACGTCGATCGCACCGGCCTGAAAAAGCTGCTTGAACATCACCGCATTGTGGCAGTGCTCGCCTGTGGCAATACGTGTAGGCGCGGCCTCGCGCCGAATTCGTGCATGGCCGAGGATGTCATCGGGGTTGGTAGGCTCTTCCATCCACCAGGGCCGCAGCTCGTGGAGTGAACGGGTGCGGGCAATAGCCTGCTCAACGCCCCATTTCTGATTGGCGTCGACCATCAGGCAGTTATCCCAGCCGATTTCTTCGCGCATGATGTGACCGCGACGGAGGTCATCGGCAGCATCGCCACCTACCTTGAGCTTGAAGTGACGCCAGCCGTCGGCAATGCCTTCGCGGCAGAGGCGCCGAACCTCAGCGTCGGTAAAACCAAACCACCCTGCCGAGGTCGTGTATGCGGGATAGCCTTCGCGCTCGAGTTGCGCAAGGCGTGTGTTCTGCTCTTGCTTGCCGCGGCGCAGAATTTCGAGCGCTTCGTCAGGGGAAAGCGCGTCTGCGATATAGCGAAAGTCGATGGCCGAGACGATAGCCTCGGGTGTCATGTCAGTGAGCAATCTCCAGACCGGCTTTCCTTCGGACTTGGCATAAAGGTCCCAGACGGCATTCAGGAGAGCGCCTACGGCAAGATGGATGACACCCTTTTCCGGGCCCAGCCAGCGGAATTGGGTATCGCCAGTCAACTCGAGGAAGAGGCCGTTGAGGTCGGCGGTAAGCGAATCCAAAGTTCGGCCGACGATGACATTCTTGAGGAAGTGGAGCGCACCGATGACAAGCTCGGTGCCCCGGCCCAGGGTGAAGGTGAGGCCATGGCCTTCGAGTCCAGAGTTGGTTTCGAGAACACAGTACGCGGCGGAGTAATCGGGGTCCTTATTTACTGCGTCCGAACCGATGTGGTCCTTCGACGTGGGAAAGCGAAGGTCGATCAGCCGGACGGCACTGATGATAATGGGGGTCACGGTTCCTCTGCCTCGCAGCGGCTTAAGATCGGAATCAATATGTAGCGTCGTATGGAGATACCGCTGCGGTTCATTGTGTTGCAGAATGAAGTTTATTCATCCTGACGCCATTTCGTCAATAAAAAATGTTTTGTATTAGAGATAGATCGTTTTGTCTATATTTATGAGTGCAAATGATATTTCACATTTGACATGTACTAGGACGGTTGGTACAACCGAGAACGGGCGTCGGAGGGTTCAGTGTTTGATGTCAAAGGCAAACGGGCTGTGGTGACTGGGGCCGCCAGCGGAATCGGTGCGGCTGTGGCGAAAGTTTTTCAAGCTTCGGGAGCAACGGTGGTCATAGTGGACCTGGAAAAAGAGAAGGCCGTTGCGATGGCTGAGTGGATATCTTCGGCTGGTGCTGCTAGTGCGCAGGCAGTGGCCTGCGATGTCTCCAGTGCCGAAAGCGTCTCCGTGGCATTTGGCGAGATCACTGCGGGCGGACGAGTGGACATCTTGGTGAACTGTGCGGGTATTGCGCATGTGGGCAATCTCGCATCTACCGCGCCTGAGGATCTGGACCGCTTGTATGCAGTGAACGTGCGCGGCACATTTCTGATGATGCAGGCCGCGCTCGGGCCTATGTTGGACGGCGGCGGGGGCTCGATTGTGAACTTAGCGTCGATTGCGGCGACGGCTGGGCTGAGCGACCGGTTTGCATACTCGATGACCAAAGGTGCGGTGCGGGCGATGACGTTTTCGGTGGCGAAGGACTATATAGATAGCGGAATACGGTGCAATTGCATTTCTCCCGCGCGTGTGCAGACGCCGTTTGTAGAAGGCTTTCTAGCGAAGAACTATCCTGGCCGCGAGGCGGAGAAGATGCGGGAGCTGTCGGCTGCACAGCCGATTGGCCGCATGGGCTTGCCGGAAGAAGTGGCGCAGATGGCGCTGTATTTGTGCTCGGATGCGGCGTCGTTTATAACCGGTGCTGACTATCTGATCGATGGGGGATGGATGAATGTCCGCTAGATGGAGTGAATCGTGGATTTAGGACTGCGAGACAAGGTAGTTATGGTCAGTGGTGGTGCGGCGGGTATCGGAGCGGCAGTGACGCGGATCTGCCTGGAAGAGGGTGCGCGTGTGGTTGTGGTTGGTCGAATGCGCACTGTGGCGCAGCAGTTTATGGAGGAGTTGAAAGCTGAGGGCGCGGCCTGTGAGTTTTTTGAAGCGCAGCTCGCCGACGAAGGCCAGTGCGAGAGTGCGGTCGAATTTGTGCGGGAGCGCTTTGGGCAGCTGGATGGCCTCGTGAACAATGCGGGCGCCAATGATGGTGTGGGGCTGCAAGACGGATCCCCGGGGCGATTCATGGAAAGCCTTCGGCAGAATCTGTCTCATTACTATGCGCTAGCACATTTTGCGCTGCCGATGCTGAAGACTGTGAAAGGATCCATCGTCAATATCAGCTCGAAAGTCGCGCTGACGGGGCAGGGCGGAACCAGCGCCTATGCGGCGGCAAAAGGCGCGCAACTGGCCATGACGAGAGAGTGGGCGGCTGAGTTGCTGCCGTTTGGTGTACGAGTGAACAGTGTGCTCCCGGCAGAAGTGTGGACACCCCTGTATGAGCGCTGGGTGAACACGCAACCCGATCCGGAAACAACGCTGGCGAAAATTCGAGAGCGTATTCCGTTAGGTCATAGGATGACGGAAGCTCGGGAAATCGCGACGGCGACGGTATTCCTATTGTCATCGAAGGTGTCAGGACACACGACTGCGCAGCACCTGGTGGTTGATGGCGGATATACGCATTTAGACCGTGCGTTGACCTAGGAGAGGCCTCTGGAAGTCGCGCTTTTTGTCGCCTGTTACAACGACACACTATTTCCGCAGACGGGAATGGCGGTCGTGCGCGTCCTGGAGCGGTTAGGGCATCGTGTGCTGTTTCCACGGGCCCAGACATGCTGTGGACAGATGCATTACAACACCGGATATCAAGCGGACGCTCTTCCGTTGGTGCAACGGTTCGTGAAAATTTTCCGAGATAAAGAGGTAGTGTGCGTTCCTTCAGCTTCGTGTGTGGCGATGATGCGCGAACACTATGAGCTAATCGCCGAGCGGAGCGGGAACCACGATTTTCTGTGTCAGGTGCGAACTCTGCTCCCACGGGTGTTCGAGTTTTCCGAATTGCTGGCCAACAAGCTAGGTGTCCTCGATGTAGGAGCCCATTTTGAGAAGCGCGTAACCTACCATCCGTCGTGTCACTCGTTGCGGATGCTTCATGCAGGCGATGCGCCAGAGAGGCTTCTTCGTTCGGTACGAGGGTTGGACCTTGTGAATTTGCCAGAGCGGGAGCAATGCTGTGGGTTCGGCGGAACGTTCGCCGTGAAAAATGCGGACGTCTCGAACGCCATGATGCAAGCCAAGTGTGGCGCGGTGAAACTGACCGGAGCGGATGTGGTGACGGCACTCGACAACTCGTGCCTAATGCAAATTTTCGGAGGGCTACATCGAGCCGGTCAAGACGTACGAACGATGCATATTGCGGAGATATTGGCCAGCCACGGAGGGGCCGCGTCGTGAACGTGCGCGTCGGCAAGACGGCGGCTGCGCCCGAGTTTTCTGTCGCTGCGAAGCGGCTGCTGGGAGATGACCAACTTCGACAGAATGTTCACCATGCGACCGATATCATTCGCGCCAAGCGGGCTCTGCGTGTGGAGGAATTGCCCGATTGGCAGGAGCTTCGTGATGCGGCGAGCGAGATCAAGGCGCATACCTTGCGTCATCTCGCAGAGTATCTGGAAGAGTTTGAGCACAACTGTATAGCGGCCGGCGGGGAAGTGCATTGGGCGCGCGATGCCGATGAGGCGAATGCGATTGCGATTGGATTGATCAGACGGCACAGCGAGGGGCGTGACGGTGCAGAAGTCATAAAAGTAAAGTCGATGACCACGGACGAAGTCCAGATGAATGTAGCACTTGAGCGCGTAGGAATCACGCCATATGAGACGGACCTGGCCGACATGATCGTCCAGATGGCGGGGGATGAGCCTTCACATATTGTGGTGCCTGCTCTGCATATGAACCGATTTGAGGTGCGTGACTTGTTTCGTGTGAAGATGAGTCTTCCGGAGCTTGGCGAGCAGCCACATGATTTAACCGACGCCGCGCGGATGTATTTGCGTGAAAAGTTTTTGGCCATAAAGATCGGTATTAGCGGTGCAAACTTTGCCGTGGCGGAGACTGGCACGGTCTGCGTAGTGGAGAGTGAAGGCAATGGACGCATGTGTGCGACATTGCCGGATGTGCTGATCAGCCTTGTGGGTATCGAGAAAGTCATTCCAAAATTTCAGGACCTCGAAGTGTTTCTCCAGTTGCTACCCCGCTCTGCTACCGGCGAGCGGATGAATCCTTACAACTCTCTTTGGACCGGCGTACATGCTGGAGACGGGCCCCGGGCATTTCATGTGATTTTGCTGGACAATGGGCGATCGAAGCAGCTGGCAGACGAGCGCGAGCGAGAGACGCTGGCGTGCATACGCTGCGGGGCATGTCTGAATGCTTGCCCGGTGTATCGAGAGACGGGAGGACACGCATACGGGAGCATTTACTCCGGACCGATTGGGGCGATTCTTTCGCCACAACTGCAGAGTCTGGAACATTCGCGGTCACTGCCGTATGCATCGACTTTGTGCGGAGCCTGCTATGAAGTCTGTCCGGTAAAAATCAACATTCCGGAAACGCTGATTCATTTGCGCGGGCGAATTGTGGCCGAAGACCAGAAATCTCTGAAGGGTAAACTCAATCAGCAGAGCTTGGCGATGCGGGCAATGGCGCTAGTGTTCCGGAGCACATGGCGGTATGAGGCAGCGCAGAAGTTGGGGCAGCGGGGACAGTGGCTCTT
>Ga0302310_10001584_pt1 | contig 19252 bp, 20 predicted proteins | sample III_Palsa_N1_2_FD_200451 | JGI IMG/M metagenome (GOLD analysis project Ga0302310, IMG submission 200451) | Peat permafrost microbial communities from Stordalen Mire near Abisko, Sweden - III_Palsa_N1_2 | ecosystem: Environmental > Terrestrial > Soil > Palsa > Peat permafrost | place: Sweden...
TAGGCTTTGTTCCGGGGGCACCATGACATTCGCACGCGAACCACGCATCCAACACGTCCCGATCGATCAGCTGCGGCCGACCCAGATCACGGTGGGCATGCGTGAGGTCGAGCAAAAGCGCGCCCAGTGGCGCGCCCACGCCAACAGCAAGAAAGCCGAGTTCCTCGGCCGTCATATGATCCCGGTGGTGCTGGGGCCGCGCGGGCGGCATTATCTGATCGATCACCACCATCTGGCGCGAGCCCTCTATGACGAGAAGGTCGAGGAAGTCGCGGTGACCGTGGTCGCCGACCTTTCGCAACTGGAACGTGATGCCTTCTGGGTCTATCTCGACAACCGCTGTCTGACCCACCTCTACGACGCCAATGGCGTGCGCCGCGATCATGATCATCTGCCGAAGCAAGTCAGCGGCCTGGTCGACGATCCCTATCGCAGCTTGGCGGGAGAATTGCGCCGCGCCGGCGGCTTCGCCAAGGACACCACGCCGTTCAGCGAGTTTCTGTGGGCGGATTTCCTGCGCCGTAGGGTCAAACGGAAACAGATCGAGGATGCGCCCCAGGATGCGCTGAGCGAGGCGATAAGGTTGGCCAAGAGTCCGGAAGCGAATTATCTGCCGGGATGGTGCGGGCCGTTTGTCGAAGCATAGGAAGTCTTCTTTTTTGAAAAAAAGAAGCAAAAAACTTTTGGGAATTGGGGCGTGGATTATGACACACGAATCTCGATGACGGCGGAGGGGACTGTGAGTCATTGTCAAGGCGGGTTGGTATAACTTCAAGACTTCTTGCACCGTCGGTCATAGACTATAATTATCAAAGTTTTTTTGCTTCTTTTTGTTCACAAAAAGAAGACTTTCATCTATTCCTTCTCCGCCAATATCATCACCTGCGCAAATGCCATCGGTGGTTCGTCCGTTAACGTCAACAATATTTTCGCCTTGTGACCCTCAGGAATTAGCGACTTCAACCGCTCAGCCGCGCCCCCGGTCAGTTGCAACGTCGGCTCGCCGGAGCGGAGATTTACCACTCCCATATCCTTGTGATACACGCCTTCCGCGAAGCCCGTGCCCAAAGCCTTCGCGCATGCTTCTTTGGCGGCAAAGCGTTTGGCGAAAGTGGCAGCGCGCAAGCCTTCGGTGCGGCGGGCGGCGCGGGCGCGTTCGGTCGCGGTGAAGACGCGTTCCAGAAAACGATCGCCGAAGCGGGTCATCACTTTCTCGATTCGACGGATGTCGCAGAGATCGGCGCCGATGCCGACGATCATCCGCGCGCCCGGTCGATCTGGCTGATGCCGGAGGCGGCGCGCAGGCCGGCCATCAGAATATTCAAATGGCGCAGGTCGCGCACCTCGACGTCGACCAGCACTTCGCAGAACTCCTGCTGGCGGTTGAGAATTTTCAGATTGCTCAGCACACCCTCGTGCTTGTTGATCGCGTTGGTGAGATTGGCCAGCGCATCCGGACGGTTCGCCGCGATCACCGAGAGCCGGCCGGTGTAGAGTCCCATTTTGGTATCGGGATTGCGGTTCCAATCGACCTCGAGGAAGCGCTCGGGGGTGGAGGCGAAGCTTTCCAGCATCTGGCAGTCGGCCTGGTGGATGGTGACGCCCTTGCCGGTGGCGACGATGCCGATGATGCGGTCGCCCGGCAGCGGGTGGCAGCAGCCGGCGTAGTGCACGTTCATGCCGCTGATGAGCCCGGTAATCGCGACACCGCTGTCCTCACCGGTGCTGCCGACGCCGGCGCCGGGCCCCCGCGCGCCACCCGGCTTGGCCGGCAAGCCGAGCAACATCCGCGGCGCCCGCGCCGATTGCCGTAGTTCGGGATAGGCGGCGTGGACCACGTCCTTGGGTCCGACGCTGGCATTGCCGACCGCGACGTAGAGATCGTCGACGCTGGTGAATTTGAAGTGCTTGAGTGCGGGTTCAAGCGCTTTTTCGCTGCCGTCGACGCCTTCCTGGCGGAACGCCTTGGCGAGTGCGGCGCGGCCCTGATCGATATGCACGCTACGTTGTTCCAGCGCGAGATGGCGGCGGATCCGCGCGCGTGCCTTGCCGGTGACGACGAAGCGCTCCCACGAGGCTGAGGGCGTGCCGCCGCGGCTGGTCAGGATCTCGACCTGGTCGCCGTTCTCGAGTTCGTATTTCAGCGGCATCAGCCGGCCATTGACCCGCGCGCCGACGCAAGAGTCGCCGACCTGGCTGTGCACCGCATAGGCGAAATCGACCGGTGTCGCGCCGCGCGGCAGCTGGATCAGCTGGCCCTTGGGGGTGAAGCAGAACACCCGGTCCTGGTAGAGCTCGAGCTTGGTGTTCTCGAGAAACTCGTCGGCCGCGCCGGAGCTTTCGAGAATTTCCAGCAGATCCTGCACCCAGCGGAATGAAGTGCCGTCCTGGTGCTCGCCGTCGCTCTTATAGACCCAGTGCGCCGCCACGCCGTTGTCGGCGATCTCATTCATTTCGGGGGTGCGGATCTGCACCTCGATCTTTTGGTTGCGCGGGTGGCGCAGCGTCACGCCGGTGTGGAGGCTTTGGTAGAAATTGGCCTTGGGGGTCGAGATGTAATCCTTGAAGCGGCCGGCGATCATCGGGAAGGCGCTGTGCACCGCGCCCAGCGCCGCGTAGCAATCTTCCCGCGAGGGCACCACCACCCGAAACGCCATGATGTCCGAGAGCTGCTCGAATGCGACGTTGCGGCGCTGCATCTTTTGCCAGATCGAAAACGGCGATTTCTCCCGGCCGGAGACCTCGATCACCTTGACCCCGGCCTCCTCGCAAACCCGGGCCAGCTCCTGGCGCACTTCCTCGATCACGTCGGCACCCTGGCCGCGCAGGTATTTCAGCCGGACGTCGATGGTCTCGAACGCCTCGGGCTCGATCTGGGCGAAGGACAGGGTTTGCAGCTCGGTTTTCACCGCGTCCATGCCGATGCGTTCGGCAAGCGGCGCGTAGATGTCCATGGTCTCGCGTGCGGTTCGTTTGCGCCGCTCGGGGTCCTGCACGAAGTAGAGCGTCCGCATGTTGTGCAGCCGGTCGGCGAGCTTCACCAGCAGAACCCGGATGTCCTTGCTCATGGCGAGCACCAGCTTGCGGAAGTTCTCGGCCTGCTTGGTGCGGTCGGATTGCAGCTCGAGTCGGGTGAGCTTGGTCACGCCGTCGACCAGGCCGGCGACTTCGGCGCCGAAGCGCGACTTCACCTCGGCCAGCGGCACCGAGGTATCCTCGACCACGTCGTGCAGCAGACCGGTGACGATGCTGGCGACGTCGAGCTTGTAGCCGGCCAGGATGTCGGCCACCGCGAGCGGGTGGGTGATGTAGGGATCGCCGCTGTCGCGCTGCTGGGTACCGTGCGCCTGCATCGCCACAACGTAGGCAGCGTCGATCGGGCCGGTGTCGGCTTCGGGCGCGTAGGAATGGACTTTTTCGGTAAGCTCGAACTGGCGGATCACCGGCTGACGCTGCAGGTGGTCCGGGTGAGCTTTATGTTCACCGGCCTTCTCGGCACCGGTGCCGCCGCCGCCATCAGCAGCGGCGTTGGGGATTGGGTGATGTTGCAAACCCGCCCCCCTGTTCCTGCGCTAGCGGCGGCGTCCGCCCAGTTCCGCCTCGATCGCCGCCTCGATATCGTCGGGCGACATGTCCTCGACCTTGAGACCGGCCGCTTCCTCTTCGGCCGCAATGTCCTGCAGGCCGAAGATGTTCTGGTCGGTGGGAATAAGATCGAGCACTTCCTCGTCGGCGGGCTCGGGCTCGGGCGCGCGGGAGACGGCCTTCATCAGGTCGATCTCGAGCTTTTCGAGCGAAATAGTGTCTTCGGCGATCTCGCGAAGTGCCACCACCGGGTTCTTGTCGTTATCCCGGTCTACGGTGATCTCTTCGCCGCGGGAGATCCCCCGCGCGCGTTGCGCCGCCAGCAGAACCAGCTGAAAGCGGTTGGGAATCCTCAGCACACAGTCTTCAACCGTGACGCGAGCCATGCGTCTTGCCTCCGAACGCTATTGTCGGGTGAAGGGTCTACTTAGGCGATCCGCCCCGCCGGTGCAAGAGGCGCGATCTGCTGCGGCGGCAGCGCCGCCACCAGCGCGGCCGCAGTCTTGCCTGATATCGGGTGCAGCCAGTCGGGCGCCACATCATGAAGCGGCACTAGTACGAAAGCGCGCAGATGCGCACGGGGATGCGGGAGTACAGGACTTGGACCGGAGTTGATCAACCCGTTCAAGTCTATCAAATCGAGGTCAAGGGTTCGAGGAGCGTTGAGATCGTTAATCTGCGATTCACGACGCGCGCGTCCGGTCTCGGCCTCGATCTCGTGCAGCCGGTTCAGCAGCCAGGCCGGATCGGCCGCGCCGCTGAAGCGTGCCATGCCATTGACATAGGGGGGCTGGGCCGCCTTGGGAATCGGCTCGGATAGATACCAGGGCGAGAAGGAATCCAAAGTCAGGCCCGGGATCTGGCGCATCCGTTCGATCGCCCATTCGCAGGTTGATTGCGGGGACCGATCGGTCGAAGTTGATAAATTGGCGCCGATGGCGATTAAGATCATTCGTCAGACGTCCTGAAGCGTGAATTAACGATAGCGCTTCACCAAGGGTTGCTTCGTTTCGCCCATCGGCTTAACGATGTTTCAATCCGATTCTGCTTGGGTTGCTAGGGCGCCGCTACCGGTGATAGCAATTATATTAGTTTCTAGGGATCATGGACATGCCATTTCGCAGCAATGAGCGAACAGCTCTGTTTATTGACGGCGCAAATCTCTACTCCGCGTCGCGTAATCTTGGGTTCGACGTCGATTATCGGAATCTGTTGGAATATTTTCGCAGACAGACCTATGTCGTACGCGCTTATTACTACGCTGCGATCCTGGAAACCGAGGAATATTCTCCGCTCAAGCCGTTGACCGACTGGCTGGCCTACAACGGTTACACGCTGGTCACCAAGCCCGCCAAGGAGTTCACCGACGCCACCGGGCGCCGGCGGGTAAAGGGCAATATGGACATCGAGCTGGCGATCGACATGCTCGAACTGGCGCCGAAGCTCGATCACATCGTGCTGTTCAGCGGCGACAGCGACTTCCGCCGGTTGATCGAAGCGGTGCAGCGCCGCGGGGTGCGGGTTTCGGTGGTATCATCGATTCGCACCAGCCCGCCGATGATCGCCGACGAACTGCGCCGGCAGGCCGACGAATTCCTCGAACTGGCCGAAATCGCGCCCGAATTCACCCGCCGCCAGACCGAGCCGCGGCCACGCACACCCGGCAAAGCCGGTGCGGCCGATCCCTACGCCGAGATCGATCTTGCCTGACATATCTGCGGGTATCGCCGCGGAGAATTTCAGACCACCGCCGGAAAATTGCTCGTTGTGCCCCCGGCTGGCCGCTTTCCGGGCCCAGAACCGGGCGAGCTACCCCAGCTTCTTCAACGCGCCGGTGCCAAGCTTCGGCAGCATCGAAGCGGAGTTTCTCGTGGTCGGCATGGCGCCGGGGCTCAAGGGCGCCAACCGCACCGGCCGGCCGTTCACCGGAGATCACGCCGGCATCCTGCTCTACCAGACGTTGCTGCGCTACGGGTTCGCCGAAGGCGAATACCGCGCGGCGGTCGACGACCGGCTATATTTGCGCAATTGCCGCATCACCAACGCGGTGCGCTGCGTCCCCCCGGCAAATCTGCCGCAACCGGTCGAGGTTACCACCTGCAACCGTTTTCTCCACCATGAGCTTACCCAACTGCCGAATCTGCGCGTGGCGCTCGCGCTCGGTGTGCTGGCTCACGCCGCCGTGCTGAAGGCTTGCGGCGTTCCGCTGTCTCGGATCAGGTTCCAGCACGGCAAGGTCCATCGGCTCCCGGACGGCCTGATGCTGGCCAATTCGTACCATGTATCGCGCTATAACACCAACACTGGCAGGCTGACCGAAGCGATGTTCGAGGAAGTGATCGCCTCGGTGGTTCGGGAATTGAGCAAACCGCCGGCTTAATCGCCATTGCCAAAGCGTAGCTTGCTACCCAAATTCCGGGCTCGGCGCAGGGAACTGGGACATGGAACAAGGCGATCCGGCTAAACGCGAAAAACTGATCGCGCGCAAGCAGGAATGGGCGCGCGATGGCCGCCTGCTCACCGGCAAGCCCGGCGCCGATCGGCTGCCGCCGGGCCAGAAACTCACCGCCGGGTGGCCGGTACTCGACCTCGGCATCCAACCGATGATCAACCAGAAACGCTTCGAACTCACGCTCGATGGCGCAGTCGCGCATCCGATCAAGCTCGATTGGGCGGGATTTGCCGCCCTGCCGCACGAGGATAGCGTCTCCGACATGCATTGCGTCACGTCGTGGTCCAACTACGACAATCACTGGCGCGGGGTAGCCGCCCGCGTGCTGATCGATCTGGTTCAGCCGAAGGACGAGGTGCGGCACGTGGTGTTCCACTCGTTCGACGGCTATACCACTAATGTCCGGTTCGACCAGTTCGCGGCACCCGATGTCTACCTGGTCGATCAGTGGAACGGCGAACCGATCTCGCGCGAGCATGGCGGTCCGGTGCGGGTGCTGATCCCGCGGCTTTACCTGTGGAAGTCGGCCAAATGGGTAAAGCGGATCGAGTTTGCCCTGGCAGACCGGCCAGGATTCTGGGAGACTCGCGGCTATCACAACAATGCCGACCCCTGGACGGAGGAACGATATGGTTGATATCAATCGGCGCACCCTGATCGGTGCCGCTTCGCTCCTGGCCGCCGGCGCCGGGCCGGAACCGGGCGACGCTTATGGTTTCACCATGCCCTCGATCGACAACGACATCGTGAAGCTGTCGCAGTACCGCGGCCGGGTGCTGCTGGTGGTCAATACCGCTTCGTTCTGCGGCTTCACTCCGCAATACAAAAGCCTCGAGGCGCTCTATTCCGAACTCGGCCCGGCCGGCCTTACCGTCCTCGGCGTGCCGAGCCAGGATTTCAATCAGGAATACGGCACCAACGGCCAGGTCAAGGCGTTCTGCAAGGCGACCTTCGACGTGACCTTCCCGATGGCGGGGATTTCGCACGTCACCGGCGACAATGCCCTGCCCTTCTATCAGTGGGTTCGCACCACTCAGAACGGCTGGCAGCCGACCTGGAACTTCTGCAAGGTGCTGATCAGTCGCGACGGCAGGATATTGGGAACTTTTGTATCGAAAGATACGCCGGATGGCGAGAAGTTGCGCGGCGCGATCGCAACGGCGCTGAAGAGCTAATAGTAAAAAAGTAAGTCTTCTTTTTGAAAAAAGCAGCAAAAATTTTTGAACGTTAGGCAATTTGAAATCATGAAGCGCGAGATCTTCGACGATTATATCAGGAGGTTCAACGCGGAAGATCCTACCACCTTCGATGATTATATCTCACCTGATATGGTGATGCTGAACGGTGCTCTCGAGTTTCGCGGCGTGGCCGGGATGCGCGATCATTACGAGAATAAGATGTGGCCGTACTTCGTCGAGCGCTTGAACGTGCTGCGCTTTGTCAGCAGCGACACCGTGCTGGCGGTGCAAATGTGGACCAACTTTACCGCCAAACGTGCGGCCGAGACGATCTTCGGCAAAGTCGCGCCGGGCGAGCAGTTCGATTACCGCGGACTGATCATGTACGACATCGCGGATGGGAAATTCACGAGTATCACGGTGGCTTATAATAGTTTCACTCATACAAAAATCGATAGAACAATCATCGATATCGGACTGCCACACTGAGAAAAAAAGAAAGGCTTTTTTTTGAAAAAAAGAAGCAAAAAACTTTTGGTAAATTAGGACGGTGCACTTGGCTATGGCGTTGGGCGCCGGTCCAATTGACAAGGTTTTTTTGCTTCTTTTTGTTCACAAAAAGAAGACTTAACCTATTCTTGCTCGGTTTGATTAGCTCTCCCTTCACCTTGCCCGTCTATTCTCCACCTGTGCCGACCGGGGGAAGCTGCGGGTGAGTTTTACAATTGCCGGCCTATGTTTCACCGCCGCTCACGGCGCCGCGGTGCATCATGATCTCAGGCTGGTCGCCTTATCCTATTTAATCGCTGTCGGCGGGTCCTTCACCGCGCTCGAGATGATCGAGCGCTGGCGGAACGCGCACGGCAGCGCGGCGCGCTTTTGGCAATTCGCCAGTGCCGCGGCGTTCGGCAGCAGTGTCTGGTCGATGCATTTCATCGGGATTTTGGCGCTGCAGGAAAGCGTCACCATCAGCTACGCGCCGGGCGCGACCTTCGTTTCCCTGCTGATCGCGATCACTGCGGTCGCGGTGGGGCTCGAGATCGTGCGCGGCGGAACCGCTTGGTACCGGATCGGCGGCGCCGGGGTCGCGGTCGGCCTGGGCGTTGCGGCGATGCATTACGTCGGGATGGCGGCGCTGCGGTTTCCCGGCAGCCTGGCTTACACGCCGGAGCTCTGGGGCCTATCGCTACTGGTTGCGATCGGTGCCGCGACCTGCGCGCTGTGGCTGGCGCTGACGCTAGGCAAGGCCTGGCAGCGGGGGTTGGCCGCGTTGGTGATGGGCTGCGCTATTTGCGGCATGCACTACGTCGGAATGGCGGCCGCGGTTTTCCGCATCGATCCGGTCACCCGTATCGCGGCCGGTATGCCGAGCATGTTGCTCGCCGTGATGGTCGCGATCGTAACCTTGGCGCTGACGCTGTGCGCGTTGGTGCTGGTCGCGGTCGACCGGCGGCTGTTCGCCTCCGAGATGCGCGGGGCCGCGGTGCTGCAGAGTTCATATCTGAAGCTGGAAGCGGCCAACGCAGAATTGGAGCAAAGCCGCGAGCAGCTCGCGCGCAAGTCGCGGTTCTTCGAGACCACGCTGGAAAATATTACGCACGGCATTGTGATGACCGACGCCAGGCGGGTCATCCAGGTAATGAACCGGCGCATGAACGAAATCTTCGACCTGCCGGGTACCGTGCAAAGTGGCGAGCTGGACCTGTTCGGTCTGATGCGGATCCTGTGGGAGCACGGCGAATTCGGTCCGCACGATGGCGAGTTTGCCGTCTGGCTCGGCCCTTATGCGCAGGCCAAGCACTCGCTCAACCGCTACGAACATCGCCGCCCAAACGGCCGGATCATCGAGATCTCCTGGATGGCGATGGCGGGCGGCGGCGAGGTGAGGACCTACACCGACATCACCCAGTTGAAGCAGGCCGAGGAGGCGATGCGCGCCGCCCGCGACGATGCCGCCCTCGCGGCACGAGCGAAGTCCGAATTTCTCGCGATGATGAGCCATGAAATCCGCTCGCCGCTGAGCGGGCTGGTCGGCGTGCTCGACCTGCTGCGCGAGAGCGATCTTCAACCCGATCAGCGCCGCATGGCCGCGATGGCGCACGGTTCGGCCGGGGTTTTGCTCGCGGTGCTGAACGACATCCTGGATTTTTCCAAGATCGAAGCGGGCGCGATTTCACTCGCGCCGGAACCGGCGCAACTACCCGAGCTGGTAGGTCAGGTGGTGCAGCCGCATCTCCTCGCGGCTTCCCGCAAAGGCACCCGGGTGGCGGCAAATCTAAGCCCGGATCTGCCGGAGTGGGCGTTGCTCGACCCGCTACGGCTGATGCAGATACTGAACAATTTGTTGTCGAATGCAGTCAAATTTACCGCGGCGGGCGATATCGAGGTCAATGTGGCGATCGTGACCGCGGGCGCCGGGGCGCAGCTCAGCTTCGCGGTTCGTGACACCGGCATCGGCATGAGGGCTGAGACCGTGGCCGCGCTGTTCGAACCATTCGTGCAGGCCGATGCGTCTACCACGCGAAACTTCGGGGGCACCGGCCTGGGCCTTTGCATCTCGAAACGCCTCGCCGAGCTGATGGGCGGGCATCTCGGCGTCACGAGCGTCCAAGGCGCCGGCAGCACCTTCACATTACTGCTGCCGCTGGTCACGGCGTCAAAGCCCGCTGCGATCGTCGCCGCGCCGTTCCTCGCGCTTGAGACGCTCGGGGGCTGCTTTCGCGTGCTGGTGGTTGACGATGATCAGACCAACCGGTGGATCACCCAACGGCAAATCCAACTCCTCGGCGCGCAGGCGGATACCGCCGAAGATGGTGAGACCGCGCTCGGCATGCTGCACCGTTGCAGCTATGATCTGTTGCTGACTGACTGCCACATGCCGCGAATGGATGGCACCGCTCTGACCCGGGCGGTGCGGGCCGACCCGAACCCGGCGCTTGCGGGCTTGCCGATTATCGGATTGACCGCCGATGTCACCGCCGGTCAGCGGGAGCGCTGCCTGGAGGCGGGAATGACCGAGGTCGCGATCAAGCCGCTCAGCCGCCAGCGCTTGTTCAGCATGGTTTCGCTGCATCTGAAAGCCGCGCCCGTGCCGTTAGTGACCGCGCCGGAGGGAGCGGCCCAGCTGTCTGCGTTCGACGACACGATCTATCGTGAGCTGTTCACGCCAGGAGACCCGGACGGCGAGATCTGCCTGGATGATTTCCTGGAGACTGCGGAGCGTCTTGCCGGGGAACTGGCAACATTGCTTGCGGATAATGCGGAGCCATGGCCTCGCCGTGGCGCCTTTGCCGCGACGGCGCACCGGCTTGCCGGCGCGTCGGCCTCGATCGGGGCGACGCGGTTGGCCGCAGCGGCACGCGGGCTGGAGCAAATCGCCGAAAGCGCCGACGCGGGTAGATTGCGAAGCGGCTACGCCGATTTGCGTCGTGAGCTGGCAGCGGCCCAGCCCGCGATCGCGGCTTTCATCGATGAATGGCGATTGGAAGCGGCATGAAACCGGTTGGGTTCCCGGAGCTTGCGGTTCTGATCGTCGAGGATGAGCGCTTTATCAGCGGCCTGATCAAGCGGATGCTACGCAATCTCGGCACCACCAACGTGTGGGACGCACCCGACGGCACCGAGGCGCTGCGGCTGCTGACAGGGCCGCTTCGGCCTGACCTGGTCATTTGCGATGTCCAGATGCAGCCGATGGATGGCGTGACATTCCTCGGCCAGTTGCGTTCCCTCGCCGATCCGCTGCGGGCCGGGCTGCCGGTGATCATGCTCACTTCGGTGACCCAGGAAAACACGGTGCGCGGGACCAAGGGACTGGGCGTCTCGGGATATCTGGTGAAACCGATCTCGCCGAAACAGCTCACGGACCGGATCACAGCAATCTTTAGGTTCTGAGCGCGGCCGGGTCGAGCTACTCGCAGAAAACCCGAACCTTGGCGCCCTCGGCGTCGACGTCGACCGTCATTTCGCTGAGCGCCTCGATCAGATCGTTGAGATTCCCGGCGTTGAGCTGGCTGAGATCGATCTTGATGCCCTTCGCGCCGATCGCCTCGGTGACGTGCGAATAGGCCTCCGGCGGGATCAAGCTGGCCAATTTCACACCGGCGCGCAGCAATTGCAGCGGCACCCGGACGTTCACGACCGCCCGCTCGTTGCGCTCCGACGCGTCGACCATGACGCGCAGGAATTTTGGCAGCGGCTTCGTGGCTTGATCCAAAGTGGGGCGGTCGAGGGCGGAGAGCAGGCTGTCGGCCTCTCCGGCAGTGATCTTGCCCGACGCGAGCATGTCGAGAATCTTTCTGCGGTCTTCGGACATGGCGGGCTTCCTATTTGATGCTGATCGACAGGTTGGCGTGCGAGTGCTGGACGTCGACGTGAATGCCGCGAAAACCGGCGAGCAGCCCCCAAAGTGCTGCGCCGATCGCGATCGGATTGCGCCTCAGAATCAGACACAGCACCGCGACCAAGGGCGCGAGCAGCAGGGCTGCCGGTAGGAGCAGCAGCCACAACAGAAACAGCGGCAGCCAAAGACGCGGCGAGCGGCCGTGCCCGATTTTGAGCAGTAGCCAGAGCGGTATCATTTGAGCGCCTCCAAGGCCTTGATCGCGTCCGCGGCGGTAATTTCGCCGCGCTGGAGCTGATCCAGAATCCCGCCGTGGGCTGATACCGGGCTCGGCGGCGCGGGGCTGGCCTCGACGAAATTGAGCTGTTGGGCAACCCGGTTGAGGCGCGATTTGATGGTCGGATAGCTCACCCCGAAGACCTGCTCCATCTCCTTGATCGAACCGTGGGCGCGGACGAAGGCGGCGACGAAGATCTGGTCCTCCAGCGTGAGCTGCGCCAGCTGCGGCAGAGCGAAGGCGCCTTCGAGCGCGATCCCGGTTTCGGCAAGGCGCACCCGTTCCACCACCAACGGCGCCCCTTGGGTGAGACGGGTAAGTTCCTGCCAATCCTTCGGCGTCGAGTTTCGCGGCATGGTCCACGGATTAATAATGTTAAGTATACAGTGAATAATCTGAAGCATTGGTAGCACACTCACTTAATTCTGTCAAACCGAACCGGGCCATTTTGCCGTGGCTGGATTTGGCGGATGAACGAGAAATTAATTTCATGTTTTGTTCTTGACTCATCGCAAGCAATCCGTAATGGTGCGTGAGAACATAACAAGAACATGCTTTGTACTAGCTGCAATCTTGATCCGGAGCAGAAAAATGGCCCTTACCAACGTCGAGATGGAAAACGCCTGCGCCGCGCCCGCTTTCCTGATGCCGAGCCAGGCTCGGCCGGGGCGCGGTGCCACCATCAATCCGGCCTCGCGCTTCGATCACACCAGCTCGGAACCGTTCGACGACGGCTGGGTGACGCTGGGGCTGGAAGAGCTGCCGCAACTGCCGACCAGTCTGATCGAGGACCATGCCAAAAGCGCGCTATCCTGGAACGATAGCCCCGATCTTTCGTTCGACCGCGGGCTCAATCCGTATCGAGGTTGCGAACATGGCTGCGTCTATTGCTACGCCCGGCCGAGCCATGCCTATCTGGGCTACTCACCGGGGCTCGATTTCGAGACCAAGATCCTGTTCAAGCCCGACCTGGCCGAGTTGCTGGAGCGCGAGCTGCGCAAGCCGGGCTATCAGGCGCGCACCATCGCGCTGGGGTCGAACACCGACCCCTACCAGCCAGCGGAGCGTGCGCTCAGGATTACCCGCGCGGCGCTGGAGGTGCTCGACCGGTTCAATCATCCGGTCAGCATTGTCACCAAATCCGCCGGCGTGATCCGCGACATCGACATATTGAGCCGGATGGCCAGGCGCAATCTGGTGCGGGTGTGGCTTTCCGTCACCACGCTCGACGGCGATCTGGCCCGCCGGATGGAACCGCGTGCTGCGACCCCTGCCCGACGCCTCGGCGCGATCGGCGAGCTCGCGCGCGCCGGTGTTCCGGCCGGCGTGCTAGCGGCGCCGATGATCCCCGGCATCAACGACTGCGAAATCGAGAAGATCCTGGAGGCCGCCGCTCGCGCCGGCGCCGGCCACGCGGGTTATGTGCTGCTGCGGCTGCCGCATGAGTTGCGCGAAATTTTTGCGGCGTGGCTGGAGACCCACATGCCCGATCGCGCCCGCCACGTATTGAGCCTGATCCGCGGCACCCGCAGCGGCAATCTGAACGATACTCGCTTTGGCGACCGATTCCTCGGAACCGGCCCCTACGCCGAGTTGATCGGCCGCCGTTTCGCCCGCAGCGTGCGCCAATGGGGTCTGAACCAATCGGGCGAACTCGATGCCAGCCAGTTCCGCGCCCACAGCGCCGAAGCCGAGCGGCAGTTGGTGCTGCTCTAATTGTCAAAGTTTTTTTGGTTCTTTTTGTTCACAAAAAGAAGATGAGTCTTGGCTTCTTAAAGCATCAAATAGAATAAAGAAGAGAAGGCTTCTTTTTTGAAAAAAAGAAGCAAAAAACTTTTGTCAATTTGGGCGGAGGATGACATGAGCGAGCGACCGGAATTCATTCGACACTGGCGGGAACTCGAGGGGCCGGACGACGGCAACTACCCGGGCGATACCGAACTGATGTCGATCAGGGCACCACTCGGGCGGCTGCTGGGGCTGACACGGATCGGGATCCATCACGAGCGACTGCTGCCGGGACGCCGAACTTCCTACCCGCACGCCGAAAGCTCGGAAGAGGAATTCGTCTTCGTGATCGAAGGTAACCCCGACGTTTGGATCGACGGCACATTGCACCGGCTGGCGCCTGGTGACGCGGTCGGATTTCCGGCGGGAACCGGAATTTGCCATAGCTTCCTGAATAATACCGCGACGGAAGTGCGGCTGCTGGTGGTGGGCGAGTGGAACAAAACCGAGAACCGCATCCATTATCCGATGAACCAGGAATACGAACGCACCCGCGAGGATCGCTGGACCGATGTCCCTCCCCGCGTCCTGGGCGGCCATGACGGGCTGGCGCGGGTGCCGGAGTCGGAGCCGATTTCACCCGCCGAGCATTGACAGCCGCGAGCCGCGCCCCATATACCATCCATGTGGATGGCATGTGGATGGCAAGAGATGAATGTACATGAGCTGAGACCAAAGGTCAGCGACAGCGAGAAGATCACTATCAACCTCGGTTACGTCGACCTCGGCCAGATCGATCTGCTGGTGCAGGACGGTTTCTATTCCAATCGCACCGACCTGATCCGCACCGCGATCCGCAACCAGATCGAGCGGCACGCCGATGTGTTGCGGCGCTCGGTGGACCGCAAAACCCTCGACCTGGGGCTGCGCCACTACAGCCGCGACGATCTGGAAGCGGTGCGGGCGGCCGGCCAGAGCGTCCGGATCAACGTGCTGGGGCTCGCCACGATCGCGAGCGACGTCAGCCCTGACCTCGCGCGGGAGACCATCTCATCGGTCGAAGTGCTGGGCGCGTTGCATGCGAGCCCGGCAGTCAGGGCTGCTCTCGCCGATCGCATGCGCTAGAGGCTGAAAATTTACCCGAAGGAATTGCTCGACATGGCGGACAATCTGAAGCGGACGGATTTGAAAATGCCCGACAATCGGCAGGGCGACATGATGGAAGCGCTCGCCCTCACCCGCTCCGGCCGGCTCGCCGAGGCTTCCGCGTTTCTTCAGAGCTTGCTGCGGGGAAGTTCCGCGCCGGTCAAACCCGAACTCGTGATCGAACACGCCGAGCCGGTCGCAGCACCAGCGCAACAGCGGACCGGTTTGCATCTGCCCAAAGCGCTGAGCGGGCTGCTGGAACGGCTGACGCCGCGCCGCGACCGGTCCGGCCTCACGGAGCCAGGCACTCAGCCGGCGCCGGGCGCAGCGCCCGCAGACGGTCGCTTTATCACCAAAAGCTACGCCAACCAGGCCGGCAGCCGGCGTTACAAGCTCTACATTCCGAGCGGCTACAGCGGGCAAGCTTCGGCGCTGATCGTGATGCTGCACGGTTGCACCCAGTCGCCCGACGATTTCGCCGCCGGCACGCGAATGAATTTTGCCGCCGAAGCCCACGGTTGTTTGGTTGTCTATCCGGAACAGCCGCAAACCGCCAACGCGTCGAAGTGCTGGAACTGGTTCAAGCCCGACGACCAGGAACGCGAGCAGGGTGAACCGTCGTTGATCGCCGGGATCACGCGCGAGATTATGCGGGACTACAACATCGATCCACGGCGGGTTTATGTGGCGGGGTTGTCGGCGGGGGCCGCGGCTGCCGCGGTGTTGGGGGCGACCTATCCCGATCTCTATGCTGCGGTCGGCGTGCATTCGGGATTGGCGTGCGGTGCGGCCAGGGATATGCCGTCGGCGCTGGCGGCGATGCGGCAGGGATCGCCCGCGCCTTCGATGTGGTCAGGCGCCGGTCGCGCCGTTCCCACGATCGTGTTTCACGGCGACCGCGACACGACGGTTCATCCGAGCAACGGCGACTATGTGATCGAGCAAGTGGCGGGTGGGCTTACCACCAGCGTGAAGCGAGGCGAGACGCCGGCCGGCGTTGCCTATGAGCGGACGCTGCACGAGGACGATCGGGGCAATGTGATCCACGAGCAATGGGTGATCCACGGCGCCGGCCATGCCTGGTCAGGCGGCAGTCCCGCCGGGTCGTTCACCGATCCGCGCGGACCGGATGCGACTGCAGAAATGGTCAGGTTTTTTCAGGAACACCGTCGGCAATAATTGACCGCCGCGGGCGGGCGAATTATGGATATGCCATGTTCGATCTGCATCCGATCCGCGCGCAACAACCAGCCTGGTCCCGACTGGCGGGCTTGGCGCGTGTGATCGCGGATGGGTGGAAGCAGCACCGAGTTTAGCTTTCATCTTTCCGACACCGCCCGAAAAGCCCGCCATTCCCGGCGGGCTTTGTGTTTTCAGGCCCCGCCGGGCAACCCTGAACCGGAGCCTGCCATGAGCCTGTTTACGTCAGACGATGAAATTATCGCGATCGGTCGCGGACTGATCGAGCGCACGCTGCCAAAGCGCGAATGGACCCACGCCGCCCATTTTGCCGCCACGGTGTGGCTGTTGCGATGCCGGCCGGAGCTCGAGATCTCGCGCGTGATGCCGGGGATGATACGCGCCTACAACGAAGCCACTGGTGGCGTGAACTCCGATATCGCTGGCTATCACGAGACCATCACTCAGGCGTCGATCCGCGCGGCGCGAGTGTTTGTCGCCGATCGGCCGGGTCTAAGGTTGTTCGAACTTTGTAACGAACTCATGGCATCTGAATTAGGAAGGCCCGATTGGATTCTGGTTTACTGGTCGCCCCCGACGCTATTTTCGGTCGAAGCCCGCCGGGCGTGGGTCGAGCCCGATATCCGGGACCTTCCATTTTAACATCCAAAGTTTTTTTGCTTCTTTTTGTTCACGAAAAGAAGATTCTTCCCTTGCCCTAACCATCCAGCACTGCCCTCAACTTATTCGCCAGCTCCGCGATCGAGAACGGCTTGGGCAGGAACGCCACGCCTTGGTCCAGCACGCCGTTATGCACGATCGCGTTGCGCGTGTATCCGGTCGTGAACAGCACACGCAGTTTCGGGTCTTTCGCCCGCAGCGCGTCGGCGAGTTGCCGGCCGGTCATTCCTGCCATCACCACATCGGTAAAAAGAATATCGATGCCGCCGGCGGCATCGAACAGGTCGATCGCCGCCTCCCCGCTGCCGGCGGCGAAGACCTGGTAGCCCAGTTCGGTCAGCGCCTCGACGCTCATCTGGCGGACACGCTCGTCGTCTTCCACCACCAGAACGCGTTCGGCGCCGGACGCGGCGACGGCCGTGTAGGCCGATCCCGGTTCGTATGGAGTACGGGGTCCGTGGTGACGCGGCAGATAGAGTTTCAGCGAGGTGCCGTGGCCGACCTCGGAATAGACTTTGGCGTGGCCGCCCGATTGTTTCGCGAAACCATAGACCATCGACAGCCCTAGGCCGGTGCCTTTGCCGACCGGCTTGGTGGTGAAAAACGGGTCGAACACCTTGGCAACCGCATCGGGCGGTATTCCCACCCCGGTGTCGGTCACGGAAATCATCGCGTAGTGGCCGGCGGTGACGCTCACGTCGGCGGCGGCGTAGCGCTCGTCGATGTGGGCGTTGGCGGTCTCGATCGTGAGCTTTCCGCCCGAAGGCATGGCATCGCGGGCATTGACGGCGAGGTTGATGATCGCGGTCTCGAGCTGGTTGGGATCGACGTGGGTCGGCCACAGGCCGCTGGCGAGCACCACCTCCAGGCCGATGTGCTCGCCGATGGTGCGCCGGATCAGGTCCGACATCGACGACACCAGCCGGTTGAGATCGAGCAGTTGCGGCTCCAGCGGCGACTGCCGCGAGAAGGCGAGCAGGCGCTTGGTGAGTGTGGCGGCGCGCTCGGCACCCTCGCGCGCGTTCGCCAAGTTGCGTTCGATGCCGCGCTCGCCGCGAGCAAGGCGGCGTGACGCGAGGTCCAGGCTGCCCATGATGATCGCAAGCATGTTATTGAAATCATGTGCGATCCCGCCGGTGAGGTTGCCCACCGCCTCCATCTTTTGGGCTTGCCGCAGCGATGCCTCGGAGATTTTAAGCGCTTCCGCGGTTTCCCGCTCGGCGGTTACATCGCGGCCGATCGCGTGCAGCAGGTCGCCCTCGGGCACCGCCGTCCAGGACAAATGGCGAACCGAGCCATCGGCGTGGCAGTAGCGGTTTTCGAAGCGGATCGTGGTCTGCCCGCCGGCGAGCTTGACCGCTTCCGCCTGGGTTTTCTCGTGATCCTCGGGATGCACCAGCTCGATGAAATTTCTGCCGATCAGGCCCGGCGCCTGATAGCCGAGCAACTGGGTCCAGGCGGGATTGACGGCTTCGATGGTGCCGTCGTAGCGGGCGACCAGCATGAGGTCGGTGGACAACCGCCAGATCCGGTCGCGGTCGCGGGTGCGCAGCGCAACCTCCTGTTCTAGGCCAACGTTGAGCCGCTGCAGCTCCTCCTCCGCCTCCACGCGGTCGGTGATGTCGGTGCCGTTGACAAAAATTCCGAGCACTTCGCCTGCGCTGCCGCGGATCGGCTGGTAGACCAGATCGACGTAGCGGCGCTCGCGCGGGCCATCCTCGCGGCGCCGCAGATCGGCTGCCAGGCAGTGGCTGATGTAGGGCTCGCCGGTGGTGAATACGCGGTCGAGCAGTTCGAACCGGCCCTCGAGCCCGAGCTCGGGCAATACTTCGCGCACGGTCTTGCCGATGACCTCGCGCTGGCCGATCACTTGCCGGTAGGCGTCGTTGACGAGCTCGAAGCGATGCTCGGGTCCGCGCAGCACCGCCATGAAACTCGGCGCGTGCTGGAACAGGTCACGGAGGAAACGGCGCTCGGCGTCAAGCGCGGAGTTCGCGGCGCCGAGCTCTCGTTGCGCCGCCCGCAGCTGCTGCTCGGTCTGATAGCGCGCGGTGGTCTCGACCGCGGAGACCAGGACGCCGCCGACACCGCTCGGTGCGGACGGGTCCGGCACCGGGCTGTAGCCCAGGGCAAAGCGCGCGTCTTCCCACAGGCTGCCGTGGCGCTGGATGCGCAACAGCAAATCCTCTGAATAGAATGACGGGCTTTCGCCGCTAAGGATGCGGCGATGGGTCGGTTCGATCGTGTGCCACACTTCGGACCAGGCGATGCGCGACGGCTGGCCCAGCGCCCATGGGTGTTTGTCCCCCAGGATCGGCTTGTAGCCGTCGTTGTAGATCATGACGAAGTCCGGTCCCCAGCGCAGCGCCATCGGGAAACCGGAGGAGAGGATCAGCTTCAAGGCGAGGTGCAGGCTGGGAGACCAGATCTCCATCGGCCCGAGGGGCGTTTCCGACCAGTCCTTGGCTTGGACCAGGTCGGGCATTTCGGTCCTCAAGCGCGATATCTCGCCGTCTGTCATGCGCGATCCCTCTGGCCAAAGGTGACGATACAAGCCGGGGGATTTCCTGCAAGTGGGCGGAGGTCGGCCGTCAAACCGCAATTGACAAAAGTTTTTTGCTTCTTTTTTTCAAAAAAGAAGACTTCTTTTGTGAACAAAAAGAAGCAAAAAGACTTTGTCAGTTAAG
>Ga0302310_10001585_pt1 | contig 19245 bp, 18 predicted proteins | sample III_Palsa_N1_2_FD_200451 | JGI IMG/M metagenome (GOLD analysis project Ga0302310, IMG submission 200451) | Peat permafrost microbial communities from Stordalen Mire near Abisko, Sweden - III_Palsa_N1_2 | ecosystem: Environmental > Terrestrial > Soil > Palsa > Peat permafrost | place: Sweden...
ATTCTTCTGGCACGATGAGGGCTTTCTGGGGAAGATCTGGGCGAGCCGCTTGGCTTGCTGTCAATCCGGAAGAGACGATTCTAGCAGGATTGGTGCTGTGCGTTGGTGCATTAGAGAAATCTGATTTGCTCCTGGGGTGTGGGAATCGGGCAGGTTTCGAGGCGTCCCCAGATGCGGTAGCGGAAGCGGGCGATTAGACGGTAGCCGAGATCGCGGAGGGGTCGGGGAATGCAGCGCAGGATGGCGGCGACGGTGGGCCAGGGGCGCGGAAGCTCGCGTAGCATGGCGATTGCTGCGTCGGAACGGACAAGGACCTGCTCCGCGGGGCTCTCGGGATTGCGGACTACCAGGATGGTGCTGGGAGCGAGGGTGCTGGAGCCTAAACCCTGATCGGTTTGAGTGATGCCTTGGCGGGCGAGGATTGCGCCGACTTTGGGCGATTCGGAGGCGACGAAGCGGAGGCGGTCTTTGCGGTCGCGGGTGAGGAACCAGCGAACGGAGCGATTGCAGAAGCCGCAATGGCCATCGAAGATGACGAGCAGCCGGTCGCCGATGTTTTCGAGATCGCTCACAACTATCGAGATGAGAGCGGGGAGCGGGGCGATTCAAATCGAGGGCGAAGCGGCGGATTCTATACTGGCAGCACGATGAGTTGGCCAATCGACACGCGGAATCGGAGCAGATCGCAGGCACTTCAACAGCGCGCGGAGCGCTTCTTTCCTGGCGGGGTAAACTCGCCGGTGCGGGCGTTCAAGGCGGTGGGCGGGTCGCCTCCGTTTGTGGAGCGGGCTGAAGGCGCGTATCTTATCGACGCGGACGGCAACAGGTACATCGACTACTTCGGCTCATGGGGGCCGATGATCCTGGGGCACGCGTTTCCGCCGGTGGTGGAGGCGATTGAGCGGGCGGCGCGGTCGTCGGCCAGCTTTGGGGCTTCGACGGCGGCTGAGGCGGATTTGGCGGAGCGGATTGTTGCCTGTTATCCGGCGATTGAGAAGATGCGGTTTGTGAGCTCGGGGACGGAGGCAACGATGTCGGCCATCCGGCTGGCGCGGGCGGCGACCGGGCGGAAGATCATTGTGAAGTTCGAGGGCTGCTATCACGGGCACTCGGATGGACTGCTGGCGAAGGCTGGGTCTGGCGTGGCGACGTTTGGGATTCCGGGGTCAGCGGGGGTTCCGGAGGAGATTGCGGCGCTGACGCTGACGCTGCCTTATAACGACATTGGCGCTGTCGAAGCGGCTTTCGACGCCCACCCCAACGAAATTGCAGCCATCATTGTCGAGCCGATCGTCGGCAACGCTGGATGCATTCCGCCAGCCTTCGGTTATCAGCCCCAACTGCAAAAGCTTTACGAAGTCAATGTTCGTTTTGGCGGCGTCATTCCGCCAGCGGAGGACTACCTCGACGGGCTGCGAAGAGTCACCAAGCAACACGGTGCTCTGTTCATCGTCGACGAAGTCATGACCGGCTTCCGCGTTGCCTTGGGCGGTGCCTGCGAGGCGTTTTCGCTCGACCCCGACCTCGTCACGCTGGGCAAAATCGTGGGCGGCGGTTTGCCCGTAGGCGTGTTCGGAGGCAAGAGTGTCTTCATGGATCAGCTGGCGCCTCTCGGGCCGGTTTATCAGGCCGGAACGCTGAGCGGCAACCCGCTGGCGATGGCCGCCGGCATCGCCACAATCAGCCATTTGCAGGCCAATGCCACTAAGATTTATGCGCAACTCGAGGCTACGGCGGCAGCAGTCGAGGGCGGCGTGGCCCAGGAAGCCCAGCACGCCAACATTGCGGTTGGCGTCAACCGCGTGGGTTCCATGTGGACATGGTTCTTCACCTCCGGCCCGGTGACGAACTACGAACAGGCCGCCCGATCCGACACCGCGGCCTTCGCCCGCTTTCACCGCGCCATGCTGGATCGGGGCGTGTGGCTGCCGCCTTCGCAGTTCGAGGCGGCGTTTCTGGGGACGGCGCATGGTGAGGCTGAAGTGGCGGCGACGATTGAGGCGGCGCGGGGGGCGTTTGCCGAGATGGGTACCGAGGGAATAGGGATTAGGGAATAGGGAATAGGGACTGACGAGGGTCCGTGGTTGTTCCGGGGTTTGCTGGATTCCATGCATCCAGCGTGACGAAGTGGTGGGTTGGCTTGTATTTCGCGAGCAACTGGCCGGCGGCGGTAACGGAGGGGTTGCGGTTGGCGCCGATCTGCAAATGCCCGCCGTCGTGGAGGACGAGGTTCGTTGCCCATCCCTTCCGCTGATTGTTGTCGATCTTGCTGGTCAGGCGCGCTGCGATGCGGTCGGCCAATGGCTCGCTCCAGTCGGTGGTGATGGCGTTCCAGAGTACTGGAGTCATTCTCAGCGCACGAGCGGTTCTGAGCACGATGGGACGGCGGGCGCCAAAGGGTGGGCGGAAGTAGCGGATGGGAGCGCCGGTGAAGTGCTGCAGGGTGTCGCGGGTGCGGGTGAGTTCTTCCACGACGCGGCGCGCCGGCGTGATGGCCAGGTTGGGATGGGACCAGGAGTGGTTGCCTATGAGGTGTCCGGCGGCTTGAATGCGGCGGACGAGATCTGGTTCGGCATGGGCGTAGCGGCCAACGAGGAAGAATGTGGCGCGGACGTCGTGCTGGGCGAGAATGTCCAGCAGGCGCGGGGTGCAGGCGGGGTTGGGACCGTCGTCGAAGGTGAGGGCCAGCTCACCGGGGCGGCGCGGGGCAGTGAGTGTGCGTCCGAAGAGCTGTGAACCAGGGGCCATCGCGGCATAGGCATAGCCGCCAGCGACGAGGCCGAGGCCACCGAGAGCGCCGAGCCCGGCTTCGATTCCCGCGTCCAGTGGGATGAGCATGATGATCTACAGTGTGCGACGTACCACACGGGAACAGCAAGCGCACGTATTCCTGGAGTGCAGCAGGGACGGCGGAATTGCATCCGGGCCTGGCTTCGGGCGTATACTGGATTCGTTCGGGTCGCATCCTGAGTTTGCGGAGCGGCACTGGAGACAACCATGAGCGTTACCAACTTCCCCGGCGGGTCGAGCACCGCTTCGACCGGCATCCCCATCACAAAAGTTACTGTTCCCGCGCTTGTCGAAATGAAGCGGCAGGGCAAACCCATCTCTGCGCTCACGGCTTATGACTACTCGTCTTCGCGGCTCGCGGATGAGGCGGGGATAGACCTGCTGCTGGTGGGCGACTCGCTGGCTATGGTGGTGCTGGGACACGAGAACACGCTGGCCGTCACGGTGGACGAGATGCTGCATCACACGCGCGCAGTGCGGCGGGCGGTGCGGCGGGCGCTGGTGGTGGCGGATATGCCGTTTGGCAGCTACCATGGGGCGGTTGCGGATGGCGTGGCGAATGCAGTGCGGTTTGTGAAAGAGGCGGGCGCTGAGGCGGTGAAGATCGAGGGGCCGCGCGTGGAGCTGGTGCGCGCGCTCACTGATGCGGAGATTCCGGTGGTGGGGCATCTGGGGCTGACACCGCAGAGCATTCATCGCATGGGCGGGTATCGGGTGCAGGGGCGCACGGCGGAGAGCGCGAGCCAGCTGAAGGCGGATGCGCTGGCTCTGGCGGAGGCTGGAGCGGGGCTGGTGGTGCTGGAAGGCATTCCGCGCGAAGTGGCCGCGGAGATTACGGCGGCGCTGCCGGTTCCGACCATCGGAATTGGCGCGGGGCCGGATTGCGATGGGCAGATTCTGGTCTTCCACGATTTGCTGGGACTGACGTTTGCGCCGGCGGCCAAGTTTGTGCGGCGGTATGCGGATGCGGGCGAACTGATTCGCGGAGCGATAGAGCACTATCGCGAGGATGTCGAGCGGCGCGCGTTTCCTACGGATGAGGAGAGCTATCATCTGGCACCTGCGGTGCGGGAGACTCTGGATGCCGCTGTGAAGGCAGGAGTGCTGAGGAATGCGTGATGCAAATTCTCCGCACTGTGGCTGAGCTGCGCGAGTGGTCGCGATGGGAACGCAATAATGGCGGCAATACCATTGGCCTGGTGCCGACGATGGGCGCGTTGCATGCGGGGCACGCGTCACTGATTCGTGCGGCGGCAGGCTCGGTCGGGTTTGTGGCCGTGAGCATCTTTGTGAATCCGACACAGTTTGGGCCAAACGAGGATTTTGCGCGCTATCCGCGCAGCTTTGAGGCGGATTGCGCGCTGGCCAAGGCGGAGGGGGCGAATGTGGTGTTTGCGCCTTCAGTGGAAGAGCTTTATCCGGCGGGCGCGGCGACGTTTGTCGAGGTTGCGGGCTTGAGCGAGCGCCTGGATGGGAAGTCCCGGCCGGGGCATTTTCGCGGCGTGGCTACGGTAGTGGCCAAGCTGATGATTGCGGCGGAGCCGGACCGGACTTTCTTTGGGCAGAAGGACGCGGCGCAAGTGGCGGTTTTGCGGCGGATGGCCGTCGACCTGCGGCTGGCGACGGAGATTGTGGTTTGTCCGATTGTGCGCGAGGCGGATGGGCTGGCGTTGAGTTCGCGGAACGCTTATATGAGCGCCGAGGAACGGGAGTGGGCGCTGACGTTGAGCAGGGCTGTGCGCGAGGCGGAGACGCTATTTGCATCGGGTGAGAGGCGCGCGGGCCGATTTACGCAGGCGGCGCGGATGACGTTTGCGGCGATGCCGCAGATTCGCGTGGATTACATTGCACTGGTGGATTGGGCGACGCTGGAGCCGGTAGACGTGGCGGTGCCTGGCTCGCTCTTTGCCGTGGCGGCCTGGGTAGGAGCTACGCGGCTGATTGATAACGCCATTCTGTCTTAGAAGACAAAAGCAAAGCCCTCTAAAGAGGCGATCATTACCTCGCGCCAATGGCCGCAGCGATCGGCGAATTCTCCTTGAAAGACGGATTGCTGAAGTGGACATAGCTGGTCACTTTCCCCGAAGCGTCCCGCACAAAGCTGTACTCCTCGGCTTCTGTCCCGTCCTTGCGAACGCGGCGGAAAACTTCGCCTCCCTTGGGCTTCAGGAACTCCATGCTTCCCGCAGGATCTTCAGTGGGGAGATCGACAATCACCAGTCCACCGGCCCATGGCAGGATCGCTTCCTCTGACTCCCATGGCTGCTGAGAGTAGAACCCGGAGTAGTCCTCCAGATTCACGCCTGTGGCAGGGAGCGGCCCCTTGAAGGCGAAGCTTTTGCGCTTGTCGAGAAGGCCAAACACGGCCCTGGCAAACACGCTGGTTGTCTCTGCGCTGTTGTCCAGCACAATCACGGCCGTCTGGTCCTCGTTGCGCATCGCCAGAACGGTCTGGTATCCCGGACAATCGCCCGCGTGGCCAACGTAGGTTTGGTCGTCGATGTGCTGGATTGAAAAGCCCAGTCCCCAACTTGTCTTCCAATCCGGGTCCATAAACTGCACGCGCTGCATCTCGCGCAGGGTGGGCGCCTGCAGCACGTTTGTTTCGCCGGTGCGCAACAGGCGAAACTGCCAGGAGGCAAATTTACCAAGGTCCTCCACGGTTGAGGTGTAGCCGGCCGCGGGAGTAACGCCCCTGGTGTTGAATGGCTTTACAAGGTCGCGGGTGCCATCGCGCTTGAGGGCTCCATAGCCGACAGCCAACTGTTTCCCGTAAAGATCCATCGGCATAAGGGTCCGGGTATCCTTCAGCCCAAGCGGGTCCAGAACGTGCGTCTGGGCGTAGTGCGCATAGGGCTCGCCGGAAACCGCCGCTACCGTTTCGCCCACCAGCGTCAATCCGAGGTTGCTGTACTGGAAGTAGCGCTCGGCCGGGTAGAGGGCCGACTGGCTGGCAATTTTGGCGCGAATCTCCTCACGCGTAGGAAACGGAAAGTCCGGTCCCGACCAATAGGGGAAGTCCGCTTCGCGCGGTATGCCGGCGGAGTGTGTAAGCAGGCCGCGCAGCGTAATCGGTCCGCTGTCCGGAGCAGGCTGAATAGTCGCCCATGGAAGGTAATTGGTGATGGGATCGTCCAGGCGAACCTTCCCTGCCTCATCAAGCTGCATCAGCGAGATCGACGTAAAGAGCTTCGAGATTGAGCAAATCGAATAGATGGTTTGCGGCGTGGCGGCAACCGTGTGGCTGGCGTCGATGGTCCCGAAGCCCTGGGCCCAGACCAACTCGTCGCCTACCACCACGCCCGCGGAAATCGCCGGAATATGGTGGTAAGCATGAACGCTGTCCAGCCAGACATCCACGACGCGCAGCGCTTCGGCCCGCGCCTTCGCATCCTTTGCTTCTTGTGCGTGAGCGATTCCGGGCAACAGCAAAATGCCGCAGACGATGGGGAAGATGAGTCGCTTCATTAGGACGCTCCAGTGAGGGAAGTGCTTGCTTTGACGTTTTTCGGAGTATAAACCTGTGTTGCCTCCCCGGACTCGTGCTCGCTCGCAAGTTCACGCGTCTTTGCCTTCGCCGGCCGCGGCGGAAACCGATTGCCACAACCCGAGTGCCGGATGCACTCTGGTAGGTAATGCCTGAGTTGCCTGACATTGCCGCTTATATTTCTGCGCTGGAGGCTCGCATCGTGGGCCAACCGCTGGAGCGGGTACGGCTGGCCAGCGTGTTTCTGCTGCGGACAGTGGACCCTCCGCTTGAAAGCGTTGAGGGAAGATTGGTCGTTGGGATCAGGCGGATCGGTAAGCGAATTGCGATTGGGGTCGAGGATAATTTGTGGCTTGTTCTGCACCTCATGATTGCGGGGCGGCTGCATTGGAAGACGGCGGGAGTCAAGCTGGCGGGACGGAATGCGCTGGCGGCGTTTGATTTTCCTTCGGGGTCGTTGACGCTTACTGAGGCTGGGAGCAAGAGGCGGGCTTCTCTGCATGTGGTGCGCGGCGAGGCTGGGCTTTATTCCATCGATCCGGGCGGGGTTGAAGTATTCGAAACGGACCTGAATGGATTTCGCGCGGCGCTGACGCTTGAAAATCGCACGCTGAAACGGGCGCTGACCGATCCGCGGCTGGTGAGCGGGATTGGGAATGCTTATTCGGATGAGATTCTTCATGCGGCGCACATGTCGCCGGTTACGCTGACGCACAAGCTCAAGCCGGAAGACTGGGAGCGGTTGTTTGCGGCGACCAAGTCGACGCTGAGCCTATGGATGGAGCGGCTGCGCAAGGAGGCGGAGAAGTCGTTTCCGGAAGGAGTGACGGCGTTCCGGCCGGAGTTTGCAGTGCATGGAAAGTTCGACCAGCCCTGTCCGCGGTGCGGTGAGAAGGTGCAGCGGATTCGCTATGCGGACAATGAGACGAATTACTGCGCGCGGTGCCAGACGGGCGGCAAGGTTCTGGCCGATCGCAGCCTGTCGCGGCTGCTGGGATCGGATTGGCCGCGTACGCTGGATGAGCTGGAGGCGCTGAAGCGGAAATGATTCGCGCAGGGCGGCGCGGCATTTTCCTTGACACGGCGCTGCCTTCTGCGCGAGATTCGACTGCACAACCGCTTACAGGCTGATTAGCGATTCCCGGCCCGATTCACTGAATTGCGGGCCGTGCGGAGGCGGAATTTTGTTCGATACGGAGGCTGCGCGATGAACCATCTTCATTTCAATCATTGGGCCATTCTGGTTTCGGCGGTGATTCAGTGGCTTCTGGGTGCGGTGTGGTATTCGCCGGCACTGTTTGCCAAGCCATGGATAAGCCTTGTGGGGCTCAAGATCGACGGTAGTAACAAGAACAAGACGATGATCGTTGGCATGATCGCATCATTCATCGGCAGCGTGGTCACGTCGCTGATGCTGGCGCACGTGGTGATTTGGTCAGGCGCCAAGAGCGTGGCCGCGGGGGCTCTAATCGGATTCATCATGTGGTTGGGGTTTCTGGCCGCGCCGCTGTGCGCGAGCTATATCTACGAGGGACGGCCGTTCAAGCTGTTTGCCATCAATACCGGCTACTGGCTGGTGGCGCTGCTGATCACCGGCGGGCTGCTCGCGGTGTGGCGTTGAGACTTTTTGGGCGAGTGTCAATTACAATCGGGGCATGAGCAAAGAAGGGATTGCGACCAATTCGGCGCCGGCGGCGATAGGGCCTTATTCGCAGGGCATTCGGGTGGGCAACCTGGTGTTTACGGCGGGGCAGATCGCGCTTGATCCGGCGACGCAGCAAGTCGTGGCGCCCGGCATCACAGAGCAGACTACGCAGGTGATGGAGAACCTGAAAGCGATTCTGGAAGCGGCAGGGACGAGCCTGGCGCGGGTGGTGAAGGCGACGGTATTTCTGAAGGACTTCAACGACTTTGCGGCGATGAATGCGGTGTATGGGGCTTATCTTGCTCCACCGGGGGTGAATGCGCCGGCGCGGTCGACGGTTGAGGTTTCGCGGTTGCCCAAGGATGTGCTGGTGGAGATTGAGCTGATCGCGGAAGTCTGAGGGCGCGGACTGTCTTGGACTAGATTCAACGAGTCAGCCCCCGCTTCGCGAGGATAGCGAGTCAGCAAGTCAGCTGGGGATGTGCAGCACAAGGATGATTGCGGCACGGGAGAGGGCGATGGGCGAAGTTGACGACAAGGTGGTGCGGACGGAGGCGGAGTGGCGCGCGGCGCTGACGCCAGAGCAGTATCATGTGCTGCGCGAAAAGGGCACGGAACGCGCGTTTACCGGGATATTGACGGAGAACCACGAGACGGGCAACTACCACTGCGCGGGGTGCGGGGCGCTGCTGTTTATGAGCGGGGCCAAGTTCGATTCGGGGTGCGGATGGCCGAGCTTTATGCTGCCGGCCGACGGCAAGAACGTTGTGGAGCATGAGGATCGCAGCTTTGGGATGCGGCGCATCGAGGTGACATGCGCGCGGTGCGGCGGGCATTTGGGGCACGTGTTTCCGGATGGTCCGCGGCCTACGGGGCTGCGCTATTGCATTAATTCGGCTTCGTTGACGTTCGAGCGGGCGGAGTGATGTTTCCCTCAGGGGTAACAAGGCGCTCCCGAATTCTGCATGTGACTCTCGCAGCGGCGCTAGCTTGCATCGGCGCTGCGTTGCTTCATTCACAGCAGACGTCCCTTAGGGAAGACACGCATCTTGATCAGCAGTTGCAGTCGATTGCGGCTGCGCATCGCGGCATGGTTGCGGTCTACGCGCACAATCTTAAGACGGGCGAGACGGCTTCGCTCGATGCTGACGAGGCGGTGAAGACGGCTTCGACCATCAAGATGGGGATTCTGCTGGATGCGGCGGAGCAGATTCGCGCGGGGCAGGCTTCGCTTGATGAGCGAGTGGTGCTGACCAAGGCGAACCAGGTGCAGGGGTCCGGCGTGCTGGGGCAATTGACCGCGCCCCTTAGCCTGACTTTGCGCGATGTGCTGCACCTGATGGTGGTGGTGAGCGATAACACGGCGACGAATGTGGCGATCGACCGGCTGGGGCTTGCTCACATCAATGCCACCTTGAGGGCTGCAGGACTGACGCAGACGGTGCTCTACAAGAAGGTCTACGTGCCGGCGCAGGGACCGATGCCGGCGGATCAGCCGAAGTTTGGGCTGGGCAAAACGACGGCGCGGGAGATGGCGTCAATCATGGAGCGGCTGACGGAGTGCCGATTGAGCCTGGATGGCTCGGCTCCGTTGGCGGGCGATGGGCCGCTGTGTGGGGCACTGCTGCACATGCTGCGCGAGCAGCAGGACCGCAATAGCCTGCCGCGCTACATTGAGGCGCTGGATACGAGCGAGCACGGGTCGGCTATCGCCAATAAGACGGGGGCACTGGACCAGGTGCGCAACGATGTGGCGCTGATTGCGACAAAGAACGGGCCGGTGGTGATTGCCGCGTTTACATGGGAGAATGCCGACCAGCGCTGGACCGGGGACAACGAGGCAGAGAAGACGCTGGGCAAACTGGCACAGGCAATTGTGCTGCGCTGGTCGCCGGATGGGCTCGATGCGGGGGCGTTCCAGTGGGAGAATCCGGTGGCGGCCGGGCGGCCGTGAGGGGTTCGAGGTTTCCCACCCATTGTGCAAAGAGCGCGCGATGGATGGGGCACCCAGGCCACCTGCGGTGGGGCAGACGGCGCTTGCGCGCCAAAGGCCGATGACTCTCCGGACGGCGGGCAGAACAAACCCTGTCCATTGATGGACAGGGTTTGAGTCGAGCGTGAATTGATTGAGGACGCGCTTACGCTTTGGCGACCTTGCCAGTCTTGATGCAGGTGGTGCAGACGCGGATGCGCTTGGATGCGCCGTTGACCAGAGCCTTGACGGCCTGCAGATTCACGTTCCAGCGGCGGCGCGTGACGTTGTGCGCGTGTGAGATGTTGTTACCGAACTGCGGGCCTTTGCCGCAAATGTCGCATATCTGTGCCATGACTTCACTCCAAATCTTTTGTGTTTCGTGCTGCCGGGTTCAGGGCTCCCGAGATCGCTGTTCTGAAGGTCGCTCAAAGCGGAGGGGTTCTGCCCGGTTAGCCGTCGGGACGCGTATAGACAAACGACGCCGACAGCTTGCCGAATCTTCAGTATACCTGGATCTGGGCTGGCCGCCAAGGTGCGGACTGGCGTTCGCCCGGATCTAAGCGATTCGCATCCCTGGCGCGGGCGGGCCGTGATAGAAGGTTACATGCGCAAGGTTCCTATTCTGGCATTGCTTTTCACCCCCGTCGTCACGCTCGCGCAGGGTGCAGCCACGCCGGCTGCGACTGCTCCGCCCGCCATTAGCGAGAAGATTGCCGGCATGAAGCACTTCGATGGGTTCATTCCTATGGACTGGGATGCGCAGGCTGGGAAACTCTATCTCGAGGTTCCGCACATGAGCCCGGATGGACGGACCCCGGACCTGCTTTACACCAATTCGCTGCCCTACGGGACGGGGTCGAACGACCTGGGGCTTGACCGAGGACAGCTCTCCCGAGGTCGCATCGTCCGCTTCGAGCGCAGCGGGCCGAAGGTGCTGCTGGTCGAGCCCAACCTTGCCTTTCGCACCTCAAGCAATGATCCGGACGAACAGCTTGCCGTTACGCAGTCATTTCCCGAATCAGTCTTGTGGGGCTTTACTATGGCTGCCGAGTCGCCCGGCGCAGTGCTTATTGACGCTACCGACTTCTTCCTCCACGACGCACACGGCATCACCGACACCCTCACCGTCCTGAATCAGGGCGCCTACCACGTGGATGCCTCGCGCTCCACTATCGCCCTTGACGACACCAGAGCTTTCCCGAAAAACACCGAAGTCGAGGCCGAGCTGACTTTTACCACCGATGCCCCGCCGCGGGGCGAATTCGTGAACAACGTGACGCCCGATCCGCACGCGATGACCATCCACGAACGGACTTCGTTCATCGAGCTGCCCCCACCCGGCTTCATGCCGCGGCGCTTCAATCCACGCGCCGGGTACTTTGAAACTCGTTATCGCGACTACACCGCGCCGCCGGGCGAGCCGCTCGATCAGCTCTTCATCACTCGTCATCGCCTGATCAAGAAAGACCCCAACTGCGTGACCGCATGCGAGGCCGTCGCGCCGATTCAGTATTACGTTGACCGAGGCGCTCCGGAGCCGATTCGCTCGGCCCTGGTTGAGGGTGCGCGCTGGTGGGACCAGGCGTTTCAATCCGCAGGCTGGGCCAAGGACACGTTCCGCGTCGACGTTCTGCCCGTGGGTGCGGACCCCATGGACGTGCGCTACAACATCATTCAGTGGGTGCATCGCTACACGCGTGGCTGGAGCTATGGCGACGCCATCACCGATCCGCGCACCGGCGAGATTATGAAAGGAAATGTGACGCTGGGATCGCTGCGCGGGCGGCAGGACTACATGATTGCGGAGGCGCTTCTATCGCCATACAAGAGCGGGGCTGTGCCGGCCAATCCCAAAGACGATCCGATGCTGCAGATGGTGCTTGCGCGCTTACGACAGCTTGCGGCGCACGAGACTGGACATACGCTGGGCCTGGATCACAACTTCGCGGCATCGACGGTGGTGCAGGGCGACAGCGTGATGGATTATCCGCACCCGTGGATCACGCTCAATGCCGATGGGAAGATCGATGCATCGCATGCGTATGCGGTGAACATCGGTGGATGGGACAAGGTGGCCATCGACTATGGATACAGGCAGTTTGCGCCGGGTACGACGCTTGAGGCGGAACGGGCTGCGCTGAACAAGATTCTCTCGGACGCCGATCGTGCGGGACAGATATACATCACGGATCAAGACGCACGGCCTTTCGGCTCGGCGCATCCACTTGCACATCTTTGGGACAACGGAAGCGACCCAGCAGCTGAGCTCGATCGAGTGCTGGTGGTGCGCGCGGTCGCGTTGAAGAACTTTGGCGAAGATGCTATCAGGCCAAGCACGCCGATGGCGCAGCTGGAGCAGACGCTGGTGCCGCTCTATCTCTATCACCGCTACCAGACTGAGGCGGCCATCAAGGAGATTGGAGGACTGGATTACCGATACAACGAGCGCGGCGATGGGCTGCCGAATCCTGCAATTGTTGATCCGGCGGAGCAGAAGAAGGCGCTTTCCGCAGTCTTGAAGACGCTGTCTCCGGAGACGCTGACCCTGCCGGAGTCGATTCTGCGCTTGCTGCCGCCGGTGCCGCCGGGCTATCCGCGCACGCGCGAGTCATTCCCATCGCACACCGGGCTTACCTTCGATCCTGTGGCTGCAGCCGAATCCGCTGCCGACTTGACGCTCAACGTGCTGCTCGACCCGGCGCGCGCCAGCCGGTTGATCGAATACCACATGCGCGAGCCGGGATCACTTTCGCTGCGCGGCATTCTTGAGGCGATTTCTTCGGCGGTTGCTGAGCGGCCCGAGGCTGGGCACACGATGTCGTCTGAAGTCGAGCGCGCAGTGGAGTTTCGCGCGGTGGAGGCAATGCTGGCGCTCGCGGTGAATCCGCAGGCATCGAGCCAGGCGCGGGCCATTGCGCGGGCGCACGTCGCCGATGTGCTGAAACAGTTGACCTCGGCAGCGCCGTTGCAGGATACGGCAGAGGCCATTCATCGGGCGGCGCTGATCGATCGCATCAATGAGTTCGAACATGATCCGGGCAAGTTTGTCCCTGCGCCGGCTGTTGAGGCGCCGCCGGGCATGCCGATTGGGGATGACGAGGACTTTTAGTGCGGCGCGTCAGGCATTCGTTGCGTCTGTTTGGCGTTATCTTGATGGCGGAGCGTTGCATGATTTCGGAAGAGCTAGTGCCGTTGATTGGCCAGCGTGACGTTTCACTTCAGACCATCGTGATCGTGGGTGAAATGATTGCCGCGGAAGCCCGCATCCTGGATTTTCCGTGGACGGTCAGGAATTGTAAGACCGGGGAGGAACTGGGCAAAGCCCTTGAAACCCATGAAGGACTGGTGCGCCGCACTCAAATGGCCGTATCGGAGTTTCTGCAAACCCGTGATCGGGAAGTCCTGATGCAGGTTCTCTCGGACATCAAGAGCAGATTAACCGAATTCGAATTCTCCGCATGAATACTTGGCTTATCGAGTGCGCCCGAAACGCAGGTCCTTCGACTCCGCTGAAGAACGCTTCGCTCAGGATGACAGATTTTATATTGTTGAGACCTCAATGCCGACGGCTGGGCTCTTCAGGGCCGCGGACCGAATCTGGTGCGCTTCGCGCACAAAGCGCGAGAGCGCGGCTTTAAATCTTTCGCCTATTTAAGAGTGGTGGCCAGAGACGGGATTGAACCGCCGACGCCGGCCTTTTCAGGGCGTTAATAACTTGTGCTTCCAACTTCTTACAGGGTTTAGTGGCCCCTTCAAATACGCCGAAATACGTGTAAAACGGGCCAATCACGGGTGGGGAATCACGGGTGGAGATTCTCCACCCGGTGTGATTAAAATGCGTAGCAAGGGGCTCAATAGCATTGTGGTCGATTCGTCGGTGATTGCCTTGCGTGCTCTTCGGCGGAACGCCTACATGCAATGCTTGGGCCACGCGCCACCGACCTTCGGTTGGAAGCTTCTCAACAGTGGACTACTTGACACCGTAATCAAGCTTGGAGAATTCCATTTAGCCAAAAATGATGCGGCCATCGCCGAATCATGAATTCTTTGTGAACAACCAAAGCCAAATGGGTCAATGGGGGACTTGCTTCAGAAGTATTACTTTTGATTCGTTCTAGAATTGTCGAGCTCGAAGGCCGGCAGCGCAGAGGCATCAGGACACTCAAGGTCCGCGGCCAGAACAGCGATACCGAGTTCACCCTTGTAGAGGCTATCGGGGCGGAACGGAAACTCCTGCGAGGCGCGCCCGACTGAGATTTCGGCATAGGGCAATGCGGCCTTTTCAGCGAGCGCCTGGGCACGATGCAGCCAGGATATTTCGCCACTTGACCGGTAGAGCGCCAACAGAGCATAGGCCTGTCCTGGGAAGCCACAGCACAGGCTGCTATTGCTGGTATCAGTTTCCGCGGCATGCCAGGCCGCCTTTTCGGCAAGCACGGAGTACAGGTCATCTTTCAACGCCGCCTGGGCTGCCAGCCAGAGAAACACCTGCCCCGCAGTGCCATTGCACCATCCGCCCCAGAAGGGGCTCTGCGCGTTGCCCGCGTCATTCACGACGGTCCAGCTCCACTTGGCCTGGCGTTCGGAATGCTGGGCGAGAGTTGCTAACTGGCTCAGACGTTCTCCAGTTTCGGCGGGCAGATCGGCGCCGGAGGCACGGCACCAGCAGAGAGTGGCATAGAGCATTCCCGCCCAGCCGTGCGCGATTCCGGTGTAGCGGATCTGGTGACATTCCGAAATCGGAGCATAGGAATCGAGTTGCTGCCAGATCGACGTCAGCGTGCTATCGCCTAGATCGCGAAGTGCGGCGAAATGTGCCACGGAGGGGTCCGCGGCCGCAAAGAGATGGGAGGCGGCCAACAAAACTCCGGAGCGCCCGAGAGTGAGATCCAGGTTGTCGCAGGGTGTGCGAGAGGCTGTTTCTACGAAGCGATCCATGGCATTTTGCTGGGTGATGACGTCGCCCATAGAATGCGCAATCAGAGACTGGATGAAGTGGACGCCTGACTCAGTGTGATAGGGGGAGACGCGTCCGACCACCTCAGATGTGATTTCGATTTCCGGACAGTACCAGGCATCCTCCAACCGGGCGTCGCGAACGGCGCGCTCGGCCCAAATGTCGGCGAGAGATAGTATCTTTGCGTCTTGGCGGGCGCATGCGATGTGGTGCAGGGCGCAGGCGACACCCGCGCTACCGTACGTGACAGACGCTTTTGGCGCGGCCGCCAGACCCGATTGAAACAAAGGCGCGTCTGCAGCAAGCCGCTCAAGGATGCGTGAGAGTATACCGGTAGCAGTGGCGTATGAGGCCGGACCCACCCCGAGTGATTTAACCGCGGGCGGTGACTGGTCGACATTGCGGAGCGCGTTGGCGAATTCTGCAACCGACGTGAAGCGCGCAGCAGGATTCTTGTCGAGCGCTTTGACAAGGATATTTTCAACGACCGGCCATGGATCAAGGCCGCAGGCGCTAAACGCCAGTGGCCCATCCTCGCTGATCTGTCGCAACATCTCATGCTTCTCAAGAGAGAAGTCGACGTAATGCTTGCCTGTGATGAGAACGTAAAGCAGGGCCGCGAGGGCGTACTGTTCGCCGAGCATGGACGAGTAGGGAGGGCGGCGCCCGTCGCGCGCGGAACGGGCGTATTCGGGCTCGAAGAAGTAAGCGACGCCTCCGCGCGGGCTGCGGCGGAATTCACCTTCAATGCCGGAGATGCGAGCAAGCCCAAAATCTACAAGGCGAACCGAGCAGTCTTCATCGACCAGGATGTTGCGGGGATGGATGTCGGAATGAACGACGTTTTGGCTGTGCAAGTGTGCGTATGCGTCCAGTAGGGCGAGGGACAAGCGCAAAAGGGCAGCGCGGTCACCGGAAGATCGAAAGCGGGCCGCGACGGAGGCGCAATCGGATCCGGGACACCAGGAAAGCAACAAGTAGCGCAGCTCACCTTCCTTGCCACTGTCCAGGAGAGAAGGGGTGATAGAAGCATCCAGATGCTTCAGGATGAAGGCTTCACGATTGAGCATACGGTCGATTTCAGGGCCGGCATCGGAGCGCATAAGCTTGAGCGCGGCGTCATTGCCATGTACGTCCTTCACGCGATAAAGGCCGGTGTCTTCAAGGGCCTGCAGACACGCGACGACTTCAGTGCCTGCAAAGTTCGATCCTGCCTGGAGAAGCGGACGGATAGGCTTCGAAGAAAGTGAATCAATCGGCACCAGGAGCTGCGCATGGACGAGGCGCTCCAACATGGGGAAGGCTCCGTCCAGGATCGACTCGGGGTCCTCTTTCGTCGAAGCGCAGTAGCGAATGACAGCCTGAACCACCGTGGAGGGTTGGCGAAACTCTTCAAGGAGCCGGGCTGCATTCGCGTCGACGATGCGCGCCAAAGTGCGGGAATTTGGACGGGTGACCGCATAGTCGCCCGCGTCGGCCTGGACCTTGCGGCGAAGTTCCTCCGATAGCTGGTCTACGGGGAGGAGGACGGTGTCAGCGCCCATCACCAAGGTGCCGGTAATCTCCATCTTGCTCCTCAGGCCGTGGGAAGGCCGAAGCCGTTCCTCGGAGCCCAGGTTACAGTGTCGACGTTTTCAAGACGCAGCCGCTCCAGCGCAAACTTCCATGGCTGGAGAGTCCCTGCGATGTTGTTGCGAGCGGAGACAAGGCCGACAGCCAGGCGATTGGTGACCCAGAGGCGCCAGCTTTCCGGGCCTTGCCACGAGAGCGCGCCCTTTTCGGGAAATGGATCGACGCCCCAGGAGAGCAAGCCATCGTGACCGAACGCGGCCGTGAACGGAACGCCATGAGCAGGGCATCCGGACAATCGGAGCGCTAATTCGCGCGCCGTTTTCTCCAGACGCTCGAAATCCCGAAAATAGACGACTAATTTGTCGGGCCGCAGAAGGCCCATCGCGTTTCGACCGAGCTTGAAGAAATGCGCGGAAGAATCCTGCAGCACCTCTACCACCGCGGAAAATGCGACGGGCAATGCTTCCGGGAGTGGACTGACATAGAGCTTATAGCCGTGACGACGTTGGTCGTCAGCAGGGCGATTAGAACGGGATCGCCATTGAAACCAGGGTTGGTGCAGCCCCGGACTTTCGACCCGGCTCCAGGTTCTTTCAAGGCGCCTGAGATTTGTGGCGGCGGAAACGCCGAGAAACGCAGAAACCGCATCTTCCGTCGACAGGCGGTGCGTCCAGGAAGACGTGAGCGGAATTCGATTGTAGAAATATAGGCGGCTGGAAAGCCGAACCGGATCGTCTAACGCGAGCGCCTGGCCGTATTCAAGAGCAGCCTGAGAGAGGCGTGGCAGAAGTCCCGCCGGCGCAGGAGCAGCATGAGCTGCATAAATGAGCGGATATGCCTCGGAGCCGGAAACGAATCGACCTTCGTGCTCCACTTCCAGCACTGTATCAAGGACTAGCTCGGCGATGGCCTGATTGGTGTTCTCTCTCGTTTTATCCAGCACATGGCGAGGCAATGGGCCGGGGCTAACCATGGCGCGAACCAATTGGGCCGTCTCACGACAGACGGATTTGATGCTATGAGCGCCGGAGCCACGCGGCAGAAGCAGCCCATAGAAGTCAGGATCGCCGGCGAGCTCCGCGAAGAACTGTTGTCGATCGAGGGGCAGGCGGTCGAAAGCGACAAGCTCGTAGCCGGGGTTGGAGCGAAATACACGCTCCAGAATAGGATTCAGCGCTACGTTATTCATCGGCGATTCGACCGCAGTCCATCCAACTACTTATGCCCCTTCGGCTTGGGTTTGCTGGACAATTTTTGCTTGAGAACCTTCAGCTCCTGAAGCGCTTCAGTCAGCTTCTTTGAAAGGTCGTCGACCTGCTCAACGGTCTGCGGAAGGAGGCTCTTCTCGATCTCAGCCTGTTCCTTCTCAACTTCAGCCAGTTGTTGTTTGAGCTGCCCTTTCAGTATGGAGAGCGCTGCGAGGGATTCGGCAGACCAGGTCCCTTCGTCTTTGGCTTTGCCGTCCTGCCAGGTGCAGAAGCCGCAAGTGGTGAATGCGCATTCGCCGCGACTCACAACTGTGCAGGCAGTGCAAGGGTTATCGGTCCAGGTACCGCGAGAGACATTCGTGCAGGCGGTGCAGGCGGTTTGAGTCACAAATGTACACGGGCCGCAGGTGATGGTCGTGATGGTCGGCCAATGGCCGCCAGTGACATTGGTGCAGGCGGTGCAGGCGCCCCCCGTCACATTTGTGCATGCGCCGCAGGTGATGGTCGTGATGGTCGGCCAATGGCCGCCGGTGACATTGGTGCAGGCGGTGCAGGCGCCGTGCGTCACTGCCGTACAGGCAGTACAAGTGGTGTCGGTGGTCCGTTCGCCGCAAGCAAAACCTGTTGCAGCGTAGCAACGCTGGAGATCAGAAACCACCGTGCAGGCGGCGCAAGTCACAAGGGTACAAAGCTCCGTAACAGGGTGGCATGTGGGAGGAGCGTTTTTTTGCGCGTCCTTCGAAAGGTCGCTGATCATCAGGTCTTTAATCTTGAATGGCATAGAAACCTCCTCTCGAATCGACTGAAGCGATCAACCGTCATGGTAATATCATCGACAAAAGCGGGAGTGTGGCTGACCGGGGACGCTAAGGCACACAACTGCCTGCGGGGGGTGCTACCAATGTGCGCTCGACAGGCGGGATTGTCAACTGGGAAATGGGAGGGGCGCATTTGATTGGGACCGAAGTTCTTCGTTGAAACAGACTCCGCTCTTGCGGACTTCCGATCAGCCTGAACCGATCGTGATTTAGCAGGGCTCAGAAAGCAAACGCGATTGAAGCCGTCCCCCGGCGCTCACGAATTCCTGGGCACGTTCAGGGCGGCTGAAGCTCTTTCCCTCGCCAAATTCCAGTAATCGACGGGCTGACGGCCGATCAATCGTGAGCTACCGCATGGCGGCTTGAATTCAAAATGCAGGTGCTGTTCGCTGGCGAGGCGCAATAATCTGTAGCAGGGTAAAAGCAATTTGGCTCGGTGGCCTTGCGCTGCTGCGAATTACCGGTTCACAGGCACCTGTTTCTTCGCTTCAGGCGGTCCAAAACAATATCCGGATCGGACACTTTCTTCATGATCGACCAAATCATCTCGCACTACCGCATTATCGAAAAGCTCGGCGGCGGCGGGATGGGTGTGGTCTATAAAGCCGAAGATCAAAATCTGCATCGATTTGTGGCATTGAAGTTTCTACCGGAAAAGGTAGCCGGTGATCCCTCGACATTGGCTCGATTCAAGCGCGAGGCTCGAGCCGCCTCTGCCTTGAATCATCCAGGCATATGCACAATCTACGAGATCGGGGAGCAAGATGGGATTCCGTTCATCGTGATGGAGTGT
>Ga0302310_10001588_pt1 | contig 19229 bp, 15 predicted proteins | sample III_Palsa_N1_2_FD_200451 | JGI IMG/M metagenome (GOLD analysis project Ga0302310, IMG submission 200451) | Peat permafrost microbial communities from Stordalen Mire near Abisko, Sweden - III_Palsa_N1_2 | ecosystem: Environmental > Terrestrial > Soil > Palsa > Peat permafrost | place: Sweden...
CCTTTCGACTGAATCGCCCGATGAGCCTGAGCCCGGAACAAGTCAAACAGGTCGCGCATCTTGCGCGACTGTCGCTGCCGCCCGAGAAAGTAGAACCTTATGCGCGGCAGTTGTCCAACATTCTGGACATGGTGAGCCAATTATCCGGTACTGCCACCGATGGCGTGCAGCCGATGGCGCACCCGCTGGACATGGTACAGCGCCTGCGTCCGGACGCGGTCAGCGAGGAAAACCGGCGCGATGCCTTCCAGGCCATCGCCCCCGCCGTGGAAAATGGCCTTTACCTGGTGCCCAAGGTCATCGAATGAGCCTGCACGAACTGTCCCTGCGCGAACTGGGTGAAGGCCTGCGCGCCAAGAAATTCTCGAGCCGCGAGCTGACCCAGCATTACCTGGGCCGCATCGGCCGGCACGACCCGGCGCTGAACAGCTACATCACCGTCACCGCCGACCGCGCCCTGGCCCAGGCCGCCGCCGCCGATGCCCGGCTGGCCGCCGGCCAAGGCTCGGCCCTGACCGGTATCCCTTTGGCGCAGAAGGATATTTTCTGCACTTCGGGGGTCCGGACCTCGTGCGGCTCGAAGATGCTGGACAAGTTCATCGCCCCCTACGACGCCACCATCGTGCGCAAGCTCGACGGCGCCGGCATGGTCATGCTGGGCAAGGCCAACATGGACGAATTCGCCATGGGCTCGTCCAACGAGACCTCGTACTACGGCCCGGTGAAGAACCCCTGGGACACGCAGCGCGTGCCCGGCGGCTCCTCCGGCGGTTCGGTGGCCGCGGTGGCGGCGGGTCTGGCGCCGGTGGCCACCGCCACCGATACCGGCGGCTCCATCCGCCAGCCCGCGGCGCTGACCAATCTCACCGGCATCAAGCCCACCTACGGCCGCGTTTCGCGCTACGGCATGATCGCCTTCGCCTCCAGCCTGGATCAGGCCGGGGTGGTGGCGCGCAGCGCCGAGGATGCCGCGGTGGTGCTGCAGGCCATGTCCGGCTTCGACCCGCTGGATTCGACCAGTGTCGAGCGGCCGGTGGACGATTATGTCGGGGCGCTGGGCGCCTCCATTCGCGGTCTGCGCATCGGCCTGCCCAAGGAGTACTTCGCCGAAGGGCTCGACCCCGGCGCGCGCGCCTGCATCGAGGCGGCGGTCAAGGTGTTCGAGGGTCTGGGCGCCAGCGTCCGCGAAGTGTCGCTGCCCAACGCGCCGCTGTCGGTGCCGACCTACTACGTGGTGGCCCCGGCGGAAGCGTCCAGCAACCTGGCCCGCTTCGACGGCGTGCGCTACGGCCACCGCGCCGAAGGCGTGCATACCCTTGAAGAGCTGTACAAGCGCAGCCGCGGCGAAGGCTTCGGCGCCGAGGTGCAGCGCCGCATCATGATCGGCACCTATGTGCTGAGCCATGGCTATTACGACGCCTACTACCTCAAGGCGCAGAAAGTGCGCCGGTTGATCTACGACGACTTCCGCCGCGCCTTCGGCGAAGTGGACCTGATCCTGGGGCCCACGGCGCAGAGCGTGGCCTTCAAGCTCGGCGACAAGAGCGACGACCCGGTGGCGATGTATCTCAACGACATCTACACCATCGCCGCCAACCTGGCCGGCATCCCGGCCATGAGCCTGCCGGCCGGCTTCCACCAGGACCTGCCGATCGGCTTGCAGCTGATGGGCAATTTCTTCGACGAGGGCCGCATGCTCAATGCCGCCCACCAGTTCCAGCAGGCCACGGACTTCCACAAGCAGCGTCCGAAGGGGTTCGAATGACAGCGTCTCGCGCAAAGCCGCAAAGACGCCAAGCGATGCCAAAGCAAACCAAGGAAATGTTTTTTTTCTTATTTTGCGGCTTTGCGTCTTTGCGCGATGGCTTTTTGATTGGATGAACACAATGAGTGAATGGGAAGCAGTAATCGGGCTGGAAGTGCACTGCCAGCTCATGACCAAATCGAAAATCTTCTCCGGCGCGGCTACCGCCTACGGCGCCGAGCCCAACACCCAGGCCGACGGCGTGACCCTGGGCTTCCCCGGCGTGCTGCCGGTGCTCAACGGCGATGCCCTGCGCATGGCGGTGACTTTCGGTCTGGCGGTCGGCGCGGAAGTGGCCGAGCGCTGCGTGTTCGCGCGCAAGCACTATTTCTACCCGGACCTGCCCAAGGGCTACCAGATCTCGCAGTACGAGCTGCCGATCGTGGGCAAGGGCAAGCTCGACATCGAGCTGGATGACGGCCACGGCGGCCTCACCCACAAGACCATCGGCATCACCCGCGCCCACATGGAAGAGGATGCCGGCAAGTCCCTGCACGAGAACTACTCGGACGCCACCGGCATCGACCTCAACCGCGCCGGCACGCCGCTGATCGAGATCGTCTCCGAGCCGGACATCCGCACCGCGCAGGAAGCGGTGGCCTACCTGAAGAAGCTGCACCAGCTGGTGGTCTACCTGGGCATCTGCGACGGCAATATGCAGGAAGGCAGCTTCCGCTGCGACGCCAACGTCTCCGTGCGGCGCAAGGGCGAGAAGTTCGGCACCCGCACCGAGACCAAGAACGTCAACTCCTTCCGCTACGTCGAAAAGGCCATCGAGTACGAAATCGAGCGCCAGATCGAGGTGATCGAAGGCGGCGGCAAGATCATCCAGGAGACGCGGCTGTTCAACCCGGACACCGGCGAGACCAAGTCGATGCGCGTCAAGGAAGACGCCAACGACTACCGCTACTTCCCCGATCCGGACCTGCTGCCCATCGTCTGCACGCCCGAGTACATCGCCGACATCCGCGGCAAGCTGCCGGAACTGCCGGAAGCCAAGCGCGCGCGTTTCGAAAAGGATTACGGCCTGTCCGCCTACGACGCCCGCACCCTGACCAGCTCGCGCGAGCTGGCCGCCTACTACGAGGCGGTGGTCAAGGCTTCCGGCGCCGAAGCCAAGCTCTGCGCCAACTGGGTCGCCACCGACCTGCTCGGCGCGCTGAACAAGATCGGCAAGGACATCGACACCTCGCCGATCAGTGCGGATGCGCTGGCCGGCATGCTCAAGCGCATCGCCGACAAGACCATCTCCGGCAAGATCGCCAAGGAAGTGTTCGAGGCCATGCTGGCCGGCGAAGGCGATGCCGACGCCATCATCAAGGCCAAGGGCCTGGTGCAGATCACCGACGAGTCGGCTATCGTCAAGGCCATCGAGGATGTCATCGCGAAGAATCCCGGCCAGCTGGCCGAGTACCGTTCCGGCAAGGACAAGCTGTTCGGCTTCTTCGTCGGCCAGGCGATGAAGGCGACGCAGGGCAAGGCCAATCCGGATGTACTGAACCGGCTGCTCAAGGAAAAATTGGCGGGCTGATGAATCGTCTGACTGGCTTCCTGTTCGAGAACAAGGTTGCGCACGGCGCCTTCGTCGAGATTTCCGAAGGCGTGGCCGAAATGTTCGGCCATCGCGCCTACAGCTCCGATGTGCGCAGCCTGATCGGGCAGGCCATGGCGGCGATGCCGCTGCTCGCCACCCACCTGGGCTTCGAGGGGCGCATCAACCTGCAGTTCCAGGGCGAGGATGCGATGAAGCTGCTGGTGGCCCAGGTCGATCATCACCTCGAAGTGCGCGCCATGGCCAAGGCCCCGGCCGAACTGCAAGGCACTTTTACCGGCCTGCTGCACGGCGGTGTGCTGGCGCTGATGCTGGAGCCGCACGGCCAGAACCGCGAGGCCAGCCAGGCCCTGGTGCCGATCGAGGGCGCCTCGCTGGCGCAGTCGCTGGAGGCCTATTTCGTGCAGTCCGAACAGTTGCCGACGCTGATCCGCCTGGCCGCCGACGGCGACCGCCTGCGCGGCTTCATGCTGCAGCGCCTGCCGCTGGAGGATGCCCAGGGCAGCGAGGAGGACTGGGAGCATGTCTCCATCCTCGCCGCGACGCTCAAGCCGGAGGAGTTGCTGCAGGCCGATCCCGCCACCTTGCTGGGGCGCCTGTTCGCCGAAGAGGAGCTGCGCCTGTTCGAGCCGCGCCCGGTCAACGTCGCCTGCCGCTGCTCGCGCGCCGGCATTGCGCGCCTGCTGCTGTCGCTCGGGCGGGAGGAGTGCGATTCCATCATCGCCGAGCAGGGCCGCATCTCCATCACCTGCGAGTTCTGCGGCAAGGACTACGTGTTCAACCCGGTTGAGGCGGCGGAGTTGTTTGTGGCTGCGGGATCAGTGCCGTCCAACACGCGCCACTGATACCCGATGACGCGCCTTCTCATCCAGCGTCATTCCGGCGCAAGCCGGAATCCAGAGATGCGGAGCGCGCACTCAAGTCCCCTGGATTCCGGCTTGCGCCGGAATGACGTCGGTATTTTTCTCTGATGGTGAAGCAGATCCCATGATCGTTCCGCGCTACCGCATCGAAGCCTCGCGCATTGCCGGCGCCGGCAAGGGCTTCTTCCTCGACGAGGCGGTGGCGCGCGGGCGGGTCATCATTGCCCCGGACAAGATTCACACCCTGATGGCGGAGCGGGAGCTGCGCAAGTTCCCGCAGGATTCGATCGAGGTGGAGTCCAGCGTGCGCTGGTTCGAGGACTGGTTTTCGCTGACGCCGGAGTGGAGCGACGAGTGTTACGTCAATCATTCCTTCACGCCGAACGGCCTGTGGCACCTGGGCTTCATCTTTGCCCAGGACGATCTTGCCGCCGGCACCGAGCTGACCATCGACTACCGCCTGGTCATCGGCAGCGGCGAGGAGATGCCGTTCCGCGATTCCGCCACCGGCCAGCCCATCGTCGGCCTGCAATGGCAGGACAATCTGCGCGAGAGCGCGCAGCGGCTGCTGCAACTGATCGGGGTGTAGACGCGTAGGTTGGGGTGAGCGTAGCGAACCCCAACACTGCGTGACCTGGGCCTGAGACGTTGGGGTTCGCTGTGCTCACCCCAACCTACCCGGTAGCTTTTCCGCTACTGCCCTTGCAGGGCCTTCAGCTGATCCTCGGCGACACGCGCCTCGGCCAGCGCCCTGGCGGTCTGCACCTTGCGGTCGGCGATATAGACCAGGTGGGCGGATAGCGCCGGGTCTTTTTGCGGCTCCTCGGCGGCAGTCACCGCTTCCTGTGCCTCCTTCAGCGCCACCGGCGCGCGGCTGTCCAGTTGCGGATCGGCCTGCAATTGATCGAGGTCGGCGCGTACCCGGTCGGCCGCCGGATCCTTGACCGAGCCGTGGAAGCAGGAAGCCAGGGCCAGCAGGGCGGCGATGGCGCCGCCGCGCAGCAACAATTTCACTGGACGGATCATGGCTTAACTCCCGCTACCGGAAGGCGCCGCAGCGGGCGGCGATGGCGGCGGTGGCGGCGCGGCGGCCTTGCTCTGCAAGTCGCGCACCACGCTCTGGGTGCGGACCTCGCGTGCCTTGGCTTCGGCCAGTGCGGCATCGGCGCTGGCCTCCTCGGCCAGCCAGCGCGCCTTGATGGCGTTCGGGTTGCCCTGGTCCGGCGTTGCCTGCTGCGCCAGCGCCTGGGCCGCCCGCAGCTTTTCATGGGCCGAGCGCATCTCGGGCGCGGCGTAGTCGGACGCGCGGGCGTCCTCGGCGCTGGCGACGGCGTTGGCGGCGTCGCGCAGTGCGTCTTCCGGTGGTTTGGGCGCAGTGGCGCAGGCGCATAGCGCCAGCACGGTGATCATCGGCAGCTGCCGCACGGCAAGAGGTGTTTTCATTATTGGGCTTCCCCCCTGATGCATTCTGGGTGCAATCCAATGTTGCGCCCGGCGCTTGGCGCCAGGCCCCTGATATGGGCTCTAGCAGACGCCGGGCGATGCGCTAAAGTCAAGTGTATGCGCTCCGGCGCGGGGTTCATCCGAAATGCCGTCGGCTGCGTATCAGGGAGGCCATGATGAAGAACACCACGCTACATGTCCCTGATTGAAGCCGCGCTGGCCGCCCTGGCGGGCCTGGCGATCCTGTTCGCCCTGGTCTGGCTGGTGCAGTTGCGCACCCGCAATGCCGGCCTGATCGATGCGATATGGGCCTGGACCCTGGGCCTGCTGGCGGTGTGGTACGCCTGCCGCGGCCCGGCCCCGGCGCAGCTGCGCCTGCTGCTGGCCCTGCTTGGCGGTACTTGGGGATTGCGCCTCGGCACCCACCTGTTCCTGCGCAATCACGGCAAGCCGGAGGATGGCCGCTACCGCCGCTTCCGCGAGCAATGGGGGGCGGCGGCCAGCCGCAACCTGTTCTGGTTTTTCCAGTTCCAGGTGCTGTTCTCGATGCTGTTGTCGCTTAGCTTCGCTGTGGTGGCCTGGAGTCCCGCCGAGCCCGGTAGCCTGTACACCGGCGCGGCCGTACTGATCTGGCTGCTGTCGGTGCTCGGTGAGGGCCTGGCCGACTGGCAGCTGGAACAGTTCAAAAATGACCCGGCCAGCAAGGGCCAGGTCTGCCGGCGCGGTCTCTGGTACTACTCGCGCCATCCCAACTATTTCTTCGAGTGCCTGCACTGGCTGGCCTATGTGCCGCTGGCCGCGGGCAGCTCCTTCTGGTGGCTGACGCTGGCCGCGCCGCTGATCATGTCCTGGCTGCTGCTCAAGCTGTCCGGCGTGCCGCTGACCGAAGCGCAGAGCGCTCTTAGCCGGCCTGGCTACGCCGACTACATCCGCAGCACCAGCATGCTGATTCCCTGGCCGCCGAAAAGAAGTGGTTAGTGATTAGTGGTCAGTGATTAGTTTGTACTCGATCCGCGGTTCACCTTCCTTTCGTAACCTCAACTTTCCGCCGCAGCACTAACCACTAACCACTAACCACTCATGAATGTCATTGACCTGTGTGAACACGGCTACATCCCCGACATCCTGGCGCGCGCCGGCATGCGCAGCCTGATGCAGCAGCGCCTGGTGGAGGAGGCCAGCCACGACGGCGAAGTGCGCGCGCAGCGCTTCAACCGCTTTCTCGACGAACTGCGCGCCAGCCCCATCGCGGTGGAGACCAAGGCCGCCAACCAGCAGCACTACGAAGTGCCGGCGGAATTCTTCCACTTGCACCTGGGACCGCGCCTGAAATACTCCTGCTGCCTCTATCCCGCCGGCACGGAAACCCTGGCCCAGGCCGGCGAGGCGATGCTGGCGCTCTACGCCGAACGCGCCGGCCTGCGCGACGGCATGCGCATCCTCGACCTGGGCTGCGGCTGGGGCTCGCTGTCGCTGTGGCTGGCGGAGAAATATCCGAACTCGCGCATCGTCGGCCTGTCCAATTCGCATGGGCAACGCGAATTCATCCAGGGGCGCGCCGCCGAGCGCGGCTTCGGCAACCTCAGCATCCTCACCGGCAACGTCGTCGATTTCGACTTTCCCGCCCAGGGCGTGGGCCAGATTGTCCCCGGCGGATTCGACCGTGTGCTGTCGATCGAGATGTTCGAGCATATGAAGAATTACGGCCTGCTGCTGGCCAAGATCGCGCGCTGGCTCAAGCCGGACGGCCGGCTGTTCGTGCATATCTTCGCGCACAAGTTGCTGGCCTATCACTTCGAGGTGCAGGGGCGCAGCGACTGGATGTCCCAATATTTCTTTACCGGCGGCACCATGCCTTCGGAAAACCTGCTGCTCAATTTCCAGGACGATCTGCGCCTGGAGCGGCAGTGGTGGGTCAGCGGCCGGCACTATGAGAAGACTTCCAATCATTGGCTTGCCGGCATGGATGCGCAGAAGGCCGCCATCATGAAAGTGTTCCACGCCGGCTACGGCGAGCAGCAGGCCGCACGATGGTTCCAGCGCTGGCGCATGTTCTACATGGCTGTGGCGGAACTGTTCGGCTACGCTGGCGGCAACGAATGGGGCGTGGCGCATTACTTGTTCGCGCCGCGGGCGGCGCGCTGAGAAACGATCAGGAACCTTCTTCAACAAGGACGCCGCATGAAACGTATCGCCCTGCCGCTGTTGCCGCTGCTGTTCGCCATGTCCGCCGCCCAGGCCGACCCCGAAGTGCAGCGCTTCTACGGCTATGCCTACGATCTTGCCAGCGGCAAATACCTGTACACCGAGGTGTACCACGAGGAGATCGAGCAGGGCCACTGGACCGGCGGGCATACCAGCTACTACGACGCCGACGGCAAGCGGCTCGGCGAAAAGACCCTCAGTTTCGCCTCCGACCCCTATGTGCCGCTCTATACCCTGAGCCTGCCGGGGGTCGGTTATGCCGAGGGCATCAGCAAGGTTGGCCCGGGTGGCGTGGAGATGTTCAAGGAATCGCGCGAAGGCGGCCGTCAGATCGGCACCGTGCCCAAACTTCAGGAAATGGCGGCGGACAGCGGGTTCCACAGCTATCTCTACCAGCACATGCCGGAGTTGGTGGCCGGCAAGACGGTCAAATTCCAGTTTGCCGTGGCCGGCCAGCTCGAAAGCTACAGCTTCCGCGCCCGCAAGACCGGCGATACCCAGTTCGAGGGCAAGCCGGCGATCCTGCTCAAGGTGGAGCCGGATTCCCTGCTGCGCTATCTGGTCGACCCGCTGATCCTTACATACGACCCACAATCGCGGCGCCTGCTCGAATACCGCGGCATTTCGAATGTTATCAACCCGGCCACCGGCAGGCCGTACAATGCCCGCATCGCCTACTATTCGAAGCCTCCGGACGATGCGCCCAAAAACCTGCCGCCGCTGGACTGAACTCACCGCTTCCCTGCTGTTGCTGGCCGGGGCGGCGCACGCCGACACCTGGCAGCCACCGCTTGACGAGGCCCTGAAGGATGCGGCGGCGCGGCACGCGCCGATCCTGATCGAATTCCATGCGCCCTGGTGCTACTCCTGCTACTACATGGCGCACAACGTCCTGGTCGGCCCCGAGTGGGACAAGGTCAAGCGCGAGGCGGTACTGGTGGACTTGGACGCCGACGCGCCGGAGGGCAACTACTGGGAGCAGCGCCTCACGGTCAAGGCGCTGCCCAGCTACGTCGTGCTCAACGAGAACGGCGACGAACTGGGGCGCATCCTGGCCGAGCAGACACGCCCCGAGTTCTACCGCCAGCTCGACGTCATCATGGCCCGCACCACTTCGCTGGACGAGGTGCGCGGCAAGGTCAAGGACGGCAGCCCGGCCTCGCTTAAAGCCGCACACGAGACGCTCAAGGCCTATTACGCGCGCAACGATGCCGACGGCGGGCTGGCCTGGCGCAGCACCCTGCCGCAGCCGGCGCAGGCAGCGCTGGACAAGGACGGACGGGCCAGGCTGTGGAGCGAGCGCCTGCAGCTGATGCAGGCCAGCCAGAACAAGAATGCGGCCCAGTGTGCGGCACTGGCGCCGGTGGTACTGGTCGGCGACCTCGGCTGCGATCGTGCCTACGAGCTGGACCGGGTGATGGAATGCACCGCCAGCCTGCCGGACGCCGCCAAGACCAGCCTGCTGGCCGGGCAGAAGCCGGTGATGACCCACCAGCTTTATGGCCAGATCTTCGTTTCCCATCCCAGCTGCGCCGACGCGCGCAGCGCGGTGCTGACCACCGCCGATCTGGACGAGGTGCTCAAGTACCCGCAGGCCCGGGAGGACGTGCTCGAGCGCGCCATCGCCGACGTCAAGCAGCGCCTCGGCGGCAACCTGAAGAAGGATCGCAACCTCGCCGACAACCTGCGCGTGTTTCTCGACCGCGCCGGCAAGACCGATGAGCTGGACTTGCTCTATCCCAAGCTGATCGCCGCCTACCCGGACGATTACGTCTACTACTACCGTTTCGGCAAGAGCCTGGCCGCGCGCGGCCAGTACCAGCAGGCGCTGATCTATCTGCAGCAGGCCGCGCCCAAGGCCTATGGCGTCAACCGGCTCAACGTGGCGGAGCAGCAGGCGCAGGCGCTGCTCAAGCTCAACCGCCCGGACGACGCCAAGCAGGCCGTGGCCGATGCGCTCAAGGCCAATGGACCGTGGTTTCCGGAGCAGGCTGCCAAGCTGAAAGCACTGGTGGCATTGAACTGATCCTCGAAAATCGTCATCCCGGCTTGCGCCGGAATGACGATCCGGCTTTACATTGCGCTCTACAGTCCCTGATCCGGGTATCCCGTTGTGGCCGCTGAATCCTTCGCCCGCCTGCTGATCCGCTGCGCCGACCAGCCCGGCATCGTCGCCGCCGTGACTACTTTCCTGTTCCAGCACGGCGCCAACATCACCGAGCTGGACCAGCATTCCACCGATCCGAGCGGCGGCCTGTTCTTCATGCGCCTGGAGTTCCAGACGCCGAAGCTCGACGTGACCCGCGCCGAGCTGGAGCGCGCCTTCGACGAGGCCGCCGGCCGCCGCTACAACATGGACTGGCACATCAGCTACGCCGCCGAGCGGCCGCGCATGGCGGTGCTGGCGTCGGCCCACGACCATGCCGCGCTGGAGCTGCTGTGGCGCTGGCAGCGCGGCGAGCTGCTGGTGGACATTCCCTGCGTCATTTCCAATCACGACAAGCTGCGCGGCGCGGTCGAGGCCTTCGGCATCCCCTTCCATCACGTGCCGCAGGACACCGCCGCACAGCGCGAACAGGCCGAGGCGCGGATGCTGGAGCTGATCGGCGACAGCGCCGACTTCCTGGTGCTGGCGCGCTACATGCGCATCCTCGGCCCGGCGTTCGTGGCGCGCTATCCGAACCGCATCATCAACATCCACCATTCCTTCCTGCCGGCCTTCGTCGGCGCCGATCCCTACCGGCAGGCCTACGAGCGCGGCGTCAAGATCATCGGCGCCACCGCGCACTACGTGACCACCGAGCTGGATCAGGGGCCGATCATCTCGCAGGACACCGCACATGTGTCGCACAGCGACGAGATCGACGATCTGCGGCGGCTGGGGCGGGATCTGGAGCGGCAGGTGCTGGCGCGGGCGGTGCGCTGGCATGTCGAGGATCGCATCATCGTCGACGGCAACAAGACCATCGTGTTCGATTGAGGCGCCGCGGATGTTCCCCCTCTCCCCACGGAGTGGGGAGAGGGCCGGGGTGAGGGGCGCTTTTTACCTGACCAGGCACCGACCTCCGTTCGTCCCGAGTGCCCGCGAAGCGGGTGTGCTGTTCCGAATGTCCCGAGTAGGCGCGAAGCGCCGTATCGAGGGAGGGGCCAAGCACAGGCCCATCCCTATCGTCATCCCCGCGCAGGCGGGGATCCAGTTCTGGCGGCATGCGCCGCAACCACCCCTCACCCTAGCCCTCTCCCCCAAGGGGAGAGGGGACTAAAGGCGGGGCTTCGCGACGCTTTTGATTCTGCTTTTGACGTGGCTGTAGATGTTCCCCTGTCTGGCTGCGCCGAGCATCACAGCTCGCGGCGAACAGGCCCGCGCGTAGACGCGGGGCGAGGCAGGATGCCGAAGATTTCACCCACAGGCCATGGATGGCCTGTGGGTGAAACCCGCCGCGGGCGAGAAGCGCAGGGTACCTATCAATCACCGCAGGTGATTGATAGGCGCAGACATCGGGTCGCATTTCTCTTGGTTACTTCTCTTTGGGCGAGACCAAAGAGAAGTAACCCGCCATCGGGGCGGAACCCACGCTTTCAGCAAGGGAAGGCACTGGTCGCGCGCAAGCGCGTACGCAGAGGTTTCCAAGCGATGTGGAATGCTATTTGCCCTGAAGCCCTATAGGCTGAAATTCTCTCTGAGCCACCGAATATATGCGTCTTGAGATGGGAAGGTAGACGGCTTTTCTTCCTTTACACGATAGAATTTGCCACGAGGATCAAAGCGTGGCCGGTAGCCCAGATGTTCCTTTAATTGATCCCATGAAAGACGAAGCCGCTCAGTGTGGAAGAAAAACACATACGGAAAGTGCGATTCACCCCACAGGGCGCTTGATAATTGTGTGAGCACTTGAGGGTGGAACACAGATACGGGACAGAGTGCAGGAATGCTGCCCTCAAGACGGATGCTTTCGACCAGAAGAACTACATCCCCCACACCAAGGTGTTTGATGATTGTTGAAGCTCCATGTGGAACACCCCAGCAGTTGAAGCGGCCATCTGGAAACTTGGTATTTAGGTCGCGCAGGATGTGAGAGCGAAAAGGATTGTCTACGGCGATGTTTTGTTCGACGGTCCGGATCGACACCTCATTCCAAATCGTTCGCGGGAAGTCGCGGCGCGAACCACTCTCTCCGACATGGTGAAAATAGAGGCGCATCAAGGAGCCTGTCGAATGTATTCAGTCGCAGCCCGGGGAGCGCGCTAGCGCTCCTCGGGGGCCATAACCAAATCCTGCACTGTCATCCCAGATAACGCCCACACGCTTCCGGGCTTACTTCCTGCCTAAGCTTCCCACACCACCTTCACATCCCGCCGACTCTCGCAGGCCTGCACTTCCTCGCCAAAACGCTTCTCCACCTCATTGCGCCGCACCTTCATGGTCGGCGTCATCAGGTTGTTGTCGATGGTCCAGGCATCCTTGGTGACGAAGATCTTGGAGATGGCTTCGTGCGCTTCCAGCGTGGGGTTGACCTGCTGCATCGTCGCCAGCAGTTCCTTCTCCACCACGTCGCGCGACTTCTTCTGCGCCTCGGCGGTCAGCGACACCACCAGCACCGGCTGGAACAGGCCGGAGCCGACCAGGCACATCTGGTCGATGTCGCTGTTGCTGCTGAAGGCGCCTTCGATCGGCGCCGGGGTGACGTACTTGCCTTTCAGCGTCTTGAAGATTTCCTTGACGCGGCCGGTGATGTAGAGATACCCGTCCTGGTCGAGGCGGCCGACGTCGCCGGTGCGCAGCCAGCCGTCGGCGGTGAACAGCTCGGCGGTCTTCTGCGGATCCTTGAAGTAGCCGGGCGTGACGCCGGGGTGTTTGTTCTGGATCTCGCCGCCTTCGCTGATGCGGATCAGCGAGTCGAGCTGGGGCTTGCCGACGCTGCCGATGCGGTTGGCGCCGGGCAGGTTGACGGTGGCATAGATCGAGTTTTCGGTCATGCCATAGCCCTGGTAGATGTCGATGCCCAGCTTGCTGTACCAGTTGAGCACCGGCACCGGCAGCGGCGCGGCGCCGCTGACCCGCAGCCAGCAGCGGTCCAGACCCAGGCCCTTGCGGATCTTGCGCTTGACGTAGCCCGACAGCAGTGGAATCCGCAGCACCTTGTCGAGCTTCTTCTGCGGCAGCTGCTTGAGGATCTGGCCCTGGATGCGGGTCCACACCAGGGGCACGCCGTAGAAGCGCGTCGGCCGCACTTCCTTCAGCGTATCGCCCAGCTTCTCCAGGTTTTCCAGGAACCAGACCTGGGCGCCGAGATAAACGCTGACGCATTCCACCGCGCCGCGCTCGAAGGCGTGCGCCAGCGGCAGGTAGGACAGGAAGTGCTCACCCTCCGGGCGGGCCGGCATGGCGCGCACCGCGCCGTCGATGGTGAACATCAGGTTGCGCCCGGTGACGATCACGCCCTTGGGGTTGCCGGTGGTGCCGGAGGTATAGATCAGGCTCCAGGGATCATCCGGCTGCCGCGGCGCCGGCTGGGCCAGCGGGGCATGTTTGGCGATCAGCTCGTCCCAGCTGTGTTCGCAGGCCGGCACGCCCGGATAGGGCAGGGCGATGCGGATCACGTCCTTGGGCAGGCAGGACATGAAGCTGTCCATGTCCGGCATCGGCCCGACGAACACCACCTTGGCCTCGCAGTGACCGATAATGAAGCGCACCGCGTCCTCGGACTGCTTCGGATACAGGCCGACGCCGACATAGCCGCCGATGCCGGCGGCGAAATCGGCCATGAACCAGTGCGCGGTGTTCATGCCGGTGATGGCGATGGCGCTTCCCGCCGGCACGCCCAGCGCCCGCAATGCCGCCGCCATGCGGCGCGACTGCTCGGCGACCTCGGCCCAGCTGTAGCTATGCCACGCGCCCTTGCCGGGCTGGTGCAGATAGGGGACATTCGGTGTGGTTTGTGCCCTATGAAGCAGCATCTGCACCGGATTCAGCGTTTCGCTCATCGTCTCCTCGGCTTTTTTGGAGGCTTTTCGGGAAAGTGGGGGAGCTGCCCGTGTTTTTGAACACCCGCTCCTGAGTTCGTCATCCTAACCAAACGTTCGTCAATGCGCTCGGATTCGGGCGGCAGGCCGCGATTTTTTGGTTATTACCCATAAATTTTACTTGACAGAGGCGGTTTGCCACTTGACGGCAGGATTGTTGCGACACTAGAACTATAGGCATACAAGTACCGGTACACCGGCTAACGGCCCCGCCAGGGCGGCGCCCCCGTGTGGCATCGGTGCATCCATTAGCGTGATGTCGGCGATTCCACAGGGATTCCGGCAGCCGCACGACCGCCGAAGCATACGGCGGCGCGCGGTGGGGAAAGGGAGTCACGATGAGTACTGTGCAGACTGCGCCGCCTCTGGCGGCGGGTACGCGGCTTGATGCTTTTGAAATTGCCGGCGTACTGGAACAAGGACGTTACAGCATCACCTATCTGGCCCGCGATGCGGCGGGCGGTGAGGTGGTCGTCAAGGAGTTCCTGCCGCGGGAGTTCGCCCTGCGCGAGGACGGCGTGGTCAAGGTGCGCGACGCCGAGGACCGGACGCCGCTGCGCTTCTGGCTGCGCAGCTTCCTCGACAAGGCGGCGCTGCTGCAGAAGCTCAATCACCCCGGGCTGATCCGCGTGCTCAAGCAGTTCGAGGCCAATGGCACCGGCTACTACGTCACCGAGCGGGTCCCCGGGGAAACCCTGGCGACGATCCTCGAACGTGAAGGCGTACTCAGCGAGGCGCAGCTGCGCCGGCTGCTGGCGCCGGTCCTGGCGGGGCTGGAGCAGGCGCACGCGGTCGGCCTGCTGCACCGGGACATCCGGCCCGAGAACCTGCTGGTGCGGCCGGACGACGGCGCCGTGCTGAGCAATTTCGGCGTGTTGCGGGCACCGATCCGCTTCAAGGCGCGCACCGTATTCAGCGCCGGCACGCCGCCCTACGCCGCGCCCGAAGAGTTCTACATGGCCGGCCCGCACGGCGCCTGGACCGACCTGTATGCGCTCGGCGCCACCGCCTATCGCGTCGTCACCGGCCAGGCGCCGCCGGATGCGCGCAGCCGCGCCAGCGGTCCGGCCCTGGCGCCGGTGGCGATGAGTGCGCGGGTGCGCTGCTCCGAGTCCCTGACGGCCGCGATCGACGAATCGCTGCACCTCAGCGCCGAACAAAGGCCGCAGTCGGTGGCTGCCTGGCGCGCGGCGCTGCAGGGCGAGGCCGCCCAGGAGCAGGAACAGCCATTCGAACGGGTGCCCGCGGACGCACCCGCTTCCCGGCCGCGCTCCAGGTTGCCCCTGCTGATCGGCGTGGTGGTGGTGGCGGCCGCTGCCGGCGGCTACTTCGTACTACGCCCGACCGGTGTTTCCGATGGGCAGGCCGCGTCATCACAGCCGGCACCGGCGCGGCCCACCGCTGCCGCGGCTGCACCCGCCCAGCCAGCTGTCGCGGATGCCGCGGCCGGCGCGGCCCCCGCACCGGCGCAGAACGACGGCGGACTCGATCGCCTGGCGCTGGACCTGATGGCCAAGGAAAAGAAGCTCACGGATGCCCGTGACCAGGTGCAGGCGCAACGGGACCAGGCCGTCCAGCAGGAGCAGTCCAGGGCGGCTGCCGCCAGCAACCGGACCGCGGCTGCCGCGCCGGCTGCCGCCGCGACCGCCGCCGCCGCGGCACCGGCGCCGACGCAGGAGGAGCTCGCCGCCACCGAGCATCTCAGGCAGCTGCAGGATGAAGTGGACCGGCTGCGCAAGGAGAAGGAGGCGCAGGCCGCACAGAGCGCGGTGGTGGCCAATGCCCCCGTGCCGATGCGCAGTGCTCAGGACTGGCCCGCCGCCTGGTACCGCGACGCCACCAGCACCATCCGGCAGAACCTGCGCTATCCGCAGCGGTCCCTGCAGGCCGGAGAGGAAGGCGACATCATGGTCAAGGTCAGGCTGCGCCGCGACGGCTCGGTCGTCAAGACCGAGCTGCTGCAGCGTTGCGCATATACGGCGCTGAACAGCGAAGCGCTGGACGTGTTCCTGCGCATCCGCCGTTTCGCGCCGCTGCCCGCGGACTACCTGCCGAACAGTCCCGAAATCGATTTGAGCATGCCGATCAATTTCAAGTTGAGTGATTGAAAGTTTGAGGCGGGGTAATGGACATCCTGTCCAGGCACCGGTCATCCCTGACCGGACTGTTGAAACAAGCGGAGCGGTTCAATTAAAAAGCCCGGCGCGGGAAATTCCGCGATGGGCTTTTTTCATCGGGCCGAATCTCAGGCGTTGGCGGCGCGCTTCAACTGCGGCGCTTCGCCCAGCTGCAGGCCGCCGTTCTTGGCGATCACGCCGAAGTACTGCTCCGGTGTGAACACGTCCACCTCGATCGCTTCCAGCCGGGCCGCGGTGGCCTTGCGCACCAGGGCGGCTTCCTCGGCACTGATCAGCTTCTGGTTGGCGGCATCCTGCGCCAGCTCGTCGGCGGCGCCGCGCGGCAGCTTCCTGTCTTTCTGCGCGGCATGGATTTTCGCCAGCACCGGCTCGGCTTCGCTGACCAGCTTGAAGGCCTTGAGCAAGCGGCCGACGCCGAGGGTTTCGTCCGGCGAGACGAATACGTCGCGGGTCAGGCGGCGATACTGCTCGCTCGGAGACTGGATCGCCTGCGCCGCCTGGTGGCTGAGCTTGTCGCTGGGCAGATGGCCCAGCGGATTGAGGCGCAGCATCAGGGCGCCGACCGTGCGCAGCCAGAAGCCGGGCAGGCCGCCGCCGAAGTTGGCGTAGATGCCGGCGAAGGCTTCCTGCGTCCGGGCCAGCGCGTATTGCACCGAGTAGTGCAGCAGCGGCAGGTCTTCGGCCTTGCGGCCTTCGGCTTCCCAGCGGCGCAGCGCGCCGGTGGCGAGGATCTGCCAGGCCAGCGCGTCGGCATAGCGGCCGGTGAGCTTGCCGCGCACCTTGAGCTTGCCGCCGATGGTGAACATGGCCAGATCGGTCAGCACCGCATAGCGCGTGGCGCTCCAGCCGAGGCGGCGGTAGTACTTGGCGGTAGGGCCGCCGACCGGCGAGCCGGCGGTGAGGCCGCGGCTCAGGTAATGCACCCAGCTGCGCATGATGTTGAGGATGAAGTGGCCGATCCAGCTCACCAGGTTGTTGCGGAACAGGGCGACATCGTTCTTCTCCACCCCTTCCACCACTTTCAAGGCATAGGGATGGCAGCGGGTGGCGCCCTGGCCGAAGATCATCAGGGTGCGCGTCATGATGTTGGCGCCTTCCACGGTGATGCCCACCGGCGCCGATTTGTAGCCCATGCCGAGGATGTTGTTCGGCCCCTGCATCACGCCGGCGCCGGACATCACGTCCATGCCGTCGCTGATCAGCTCGCGCGCGATTTCAGTGGTGTAGGCCTTCATCACCGCCGACACCACCGGGGGCTGGATGCCGCTGTCCACCGCCGAGCAGCCGAAGATGCGCGCGCCGTCGAGCATGTAGGTGAGGCCGGCGATCTTGCCGATCTTCTCTTCCACACCTTCCATGCGGCCGATGGCGATGCCGAACTGCTGGCGCACCATCGAATAGGGGCCGACCACGGAAGCCACCGCCTTGGCGCCGCCGACGCCGCCGGCGGGCAGGCTGACCATGCGGCCGCCGGCGAGCTGTTCCATCAGCATGCGCCAGCCCTGGCCGGCGCCGCCCGCGGCGCCGATGATGTTCTTCAGCGGCACCACCACGTCCTTGCCGATCAGCGGGCCGTTGTAGAACGGATCGCCGATGGGGTCATGGTGATCGCCGTTGCTGAAGCCCGGCGTGCCCTGGTGCACCAGCACGCAGGTGATGCCGACGTTCTCTTCCTTGCCCAGCAATTTCTGCGGATCGTGCAGATGGCAGGCGATGGTGGCGAGGTTGGCGATCGGCGCCAGGGTGATGTAGCGCTTGCGGAAATTGAGCTTGATCTTGGTCTCGCCGTCGGTGTCCTTGAACACCAGCCCTTCGGCCTTGATCGAGGCCGCGTCGGAGCCGGCGGTCGGCTCGGTGAGGCCGAAGCACGGGATGTATTCGCCGGCGGCCAGCTTGGGCAGGTAATGATCCTTCTGCTCCTGCGTGCCGTAGTGGATGATCAACTCGGCGGCGCCGAGCGAGCTGGGGATCACCACGAAGGTGCCGACGGTGGCGCTGACCGGTCCGATCTTGGCCAGGATGGTGCTGATGCCCAGGGTCGAGAACTGCTTGCCGCCGTACTGCTTCGGAATGAGGAAGCCCATCATGCCGGACTTCTTGATGAACTCGAGGATTTCCTCGGGCATCTGCTTGGTGCGGCCGATGTCGTAGCGGTCGACCATGCGGCACAGCTGCTCCACCGGTCCGTCGAGGAAGGCCTGCTCTTCCGCCGGCAGCTTGTTGTAGTTCTCGGCCAGGATCTTCTTGAAATCCGGCTTGCCGGCGAAGAAGCCGCCGTCGATCCACACCTGCCCGGCCTCCAGCGCCTGCCGCTCGGTATCCGAGATCTGCGGCAGGATCTTGTTGGCCTTCATCCAGTTCATCAGCAATCCAAACATGGCATCTACTCCAGGATCTGTTTCATGCGCGCCGCCGATGCGGCGCGCCCTTAACCAGCGTTACGCGCCCAGTGTTACGCGAAGCTCTTGCCGGCCTTGGCCATTTCGACCAGCACTGCCGCCGGCTTGAAACGCGAGCCATATTTCACGGCCAGCTCTTCCGCGCGCTTGACGAATCTGGCCACGCCGTAGGCATTGATGAACTGCAGCGCCCCGCCCTGGTGGGGTGCGAAGCCCCAACCGAAGATCGAGCCGATATTGGTATCGGCCACGGTCATGACCACTTTCTCCTCGTAGCACCTTGCCGCCTCGTTCGCCTGCGCGAACATCAGACGATCCATCAATTCCTGCTGGCTCATCTGTACGTTGGACAACGGAAAGTAATGGTTAAGTTCCGGCCAGAGGAACTTCTGTCCGCCTTGAGGGTACTCGTAAAAGCCCTTGCCGGCTTTTTTGCCGGGGCGGTCCAGCTCCTTGACCATCATCACCATGACTTTTTCGCCGGGATGGCTGGTGTAGGACTTGCCCTCGGCGGCGAAGTCTTTCCTGGTCTGCTCCATCACATGCAGGCCCAGTGACAGCGAGACCTCGTCCTGCACCGCCAGCGGGCCGACCGGCATGCCGGCCTGCACGCCCGCCACCTCGATCGAACGCGGATGCTGGCCTTCCTGCAGCAGGGCCATGCCTTCCATCACATAGGTCGAGAAGGAGCGCGAGGTATAGAAGCCGCGCGAATCGTTGACCACGATCGGCGTCTTCTTGATCTGCTGCACGTAGTCGAAGCCCTTGGCCAGCGTGGCCTTGGAGGTCTTCTCGCCGACG
>Ga0302310_10001589_pt1 | contig 19225 bp, 15 predicted proteins | sample III_Palsa_N1_2_FD_200451 | JGI IMG/M metagenome (GOLD analysis project Ga0302310, IMG submission 200451) | Peat permafrost microbial communities from Stordalen Mire near Abisko, Sweden - III_Palsa_N1_2 | ecosystem: Environmental > Terrestrial > Soil > Palsa > Peat permafrost | place: Sweden...
CGCACGGGCCAGGACCCGAACGAGACCGCAGCCGTGCTGGCTGCCTCGGGTGTGATGGCCGAAACCATCCCGCCTTGCATCAACATGATCATCATCGGTTTCGTCGCCAATATCTCTATTGGCGGGCTGTTTCTGGCGGGCATCGTGCCGGCGGTGGTGATGGCGCTGGCACTCGCCACCATGGTGGTGATCTTCGGCAGACAGGTCGACCCACGCACGGCCTTCGCCAGCCGCAAGCCAATTTTCAGGCTGCTGGGCGGTGCGCTGGTCGCGCTCGTGATGGTCATCATGATCGGCAAGGGCGTGACGTCGGGGATCGCGACGTCTACCGAAGTCTCTGCGTTCGCCGTGGTCTATGCGCTCGTGGTCGGCGGTCTTACGTTCCGCGAACTCACGCCGCGTGCGATAGCGGGCTTGTTCGTGCGCGCGTCGGCCATGGCGGCAGGCATTCTGTTTATCATTGCGGCGGCGTCCAGCGTCGCGTTCGCCCTGACCATCCTGCAGATCCCTTCGATGCTGTCGGCCGGCATGCTCGCGCTTGCGCATACCTATGGAAGCGTGGCATTCCTCGCGGTATCGGTGCTGATCATGATCGTGTTCGGCGCGGTACTGGAAGGCGCGCCCGCGCTCATCATCTTCGGTCCGTTGCTGGTTCCCATCGCCGTGCAGGTCGGCATCAATCCGCTGCATTTCGGTACTATCGCGGTCACCGCAATGGGGCTTGGACTGTTCTCGCCGCCATTCGGTCTGGGCTTATGCGCGACCTGTGCGATGACCGGCACGCGGGTCGAGGACGTCTCGCGCCGGATGCTCAAGTATCTGGCATTGCTCGTGGTGATGCTGGTGCTGCTGATCCTCGTGCCGTCCATTTCGCTGTGGTTACCGCGGCATTTCAACATGGCCTGATACGGACACACCATGGCTACGATTCATGACGTTGCGGCGCTCGCGGGGGTATCGACCAGTTCGGTATCGAACGTACTTAACGGACGCACCGAGAAGCTGAGTGCCGCGACTTATTCGCGTGTGGAGGAAGCAATCCGCAAGCTTGCGTTCCGCCCCAATCGCGCGGCACGCCAGTTGAAGACCGGGCATACGCCGATGCTCGGCCTGCTCGTGCCTTCCACCGCAAACCCGATGTATGGCCAGCTCGCGCTAAACGTGGAGGCGGCAGCGCAGACGCGCTTCAACTACCGGCTGCTGCTCGGCAACACGCATCGCGACAAGCAACAGGAAGCGCGCATGTTCGAAGACCTGTTGTCGTTCGGAGTGCGCGCGGTGATCGTGGTGTCGTCGCTCAATGACGAACGCCATCTGGACGAAGCCGTTGCACGCGGCCTGGCCGTAGTCAGCTACGACCGCAGCGCGAACGACGGCAGCCATTCACTCGTCGACCACGTGTCGGCCGACAACTATCAGGCAGGCTATCTTGCTGCCGACCATCTCATTGCTCACGGCCATCAGCGCCTTGCGTTCCTCGTGCCCGGCGGCAAGACGCTTAGCCGCGGCGAGAAGATCGACGGCTTCCGCGAACGCGTGTCACGCGAAGGGCCGCGCTATAGCGCGAGCGTGGTCGAAGGGCGGGTGTCGGAAGCTTTCGGCGACTCGGAACTGCCTGACCTCGGCTTCGCGATGGCAAGCCAGGTCGCCGCCATGCGGCCGATGCCCACGGGTATTGTTACCGTCAACGACATGCTCGCGATCGGCTTGATGTCCGGGCTACAGCAACTGAATCTGCGCGTACCTGACGATGTGTCCGTCGTCGGCATGGACGGCTTGTCGGTGGCCGCATTCACCAATCCCGCTTTGACATCGGTCGCGATGCCGCTAACCGAGATGGCCGGCACCATGGTCGAACGTGCCATCTCCCGCTCGACGCAACCTGACTTGCCGGCTGCCGATTTCCTTTTCCAACCTACGTTAATCGCGCGTCAGTCGGTTGCCAAACCGTCTCGCGCTAAAAAGGCGGTCTCATCGACATGACGAAGATCTACTTGACCCACTCGCCCGATGCGCTCAAGAACTACTACGGTGACCGGGCGCTCACCCAGCTGCGCGCGCTGGGTGAGGTGAAGCTCAATCCGTTCGACCGGCCGTTGTCATCGGACGAACTTATCCGCGAAGCGCAAGGGCAGGATATTGTCGTGGCCAGCCGCGATTCAGCGGCTCCTGCCGCGCTCTTTGACCAGTTGCCGGAGCTGATCGCGTTTTGTCGCGTGGCAGTGGATATCCGCAATATCGATGTCAGCGCAGCGAGCCGTCACGGTGTCCTCGTGACGCGCGCAACGCCGGGCTTCGATACCTCGGTCGCGGAGTGGATCGTGGGCGTGATGATCGACCTGAGCCGCGGTATTAGCGCGGCTGCCGCAGCGTACTGGCAACAACGCTCGCCTGTCATTGCAATGGGGCGCGAGTTGCGTGGCGCGGTGCTAGGCATTGTCGGCTACGGTTTTATCGGCCGGCGACTAGCTGAACTCGGCATGGCGTTGGGCATGAGGGTGGTGGTGAACGACCCTCTGGCGACGATTACGCAGCCGGGAATTGAACAGGCTTCATTCGACGATGTACTGAGGCGCGGCGACTACGTTGTCTGTCTGGCACCGGCCACGCCCGAGACAGCCGACTTGTTCAATGCCGCAGCGTTTGCGCGCATGCGGCCCGAGGCATTTTTCATCAACGCGTCGCGAGGCGAACTCGTCGACGATAACGCGTTGCTTCATGCGCTCGATACCGGTTTGATCGCCGGCGCAGCGGTGGACGTGGGCCGTGCTGCCGACCAGATGCCGAGCCCGGCGCTGGCGGCGCATCAGAAGCTTGTCGCGAGTCCGCACGTGGGAGGTCTCACGCCGCCCGCCATCGAGCATCAGGCGATGGACACGGTGCGTCAGGTTCGGGCGCTGCTTGATGGTGTGATACCGGAGCATGCCGTCAACGCGGAATGTGCTGCGCGACTGACGCGTTTGCCGGGCTTTTCCGGTGCTTTGCAAGGAGATGGAGCGTGAACGACACGTCACTGAACCAGCTTGAAGGTGCGTGCGATTGCCACGTTCACATCTATGAACTCGAACGTTATCCGCTCGCCAGTACCTCGACTTACGGACCGCCACTGGCGTCATGGAGCGATTACACGGCCGTGCAACGGCGACTGGGTCTTACACGCGCAATCCTCGTGCAGCCGACGGGTTACGGCTATGACAACCGCTGCCTGCTGGATGCTTTGGAACAGTCGGGCGGATCCGCTCGCGGAGTCGTGGTGATCAGGCCCGACACGCCGGTTACCGAGTTGCAGGCCATGCACGACGCCGGGGTAAGAGGCGTGCGCTTCATGATGATTCCCGGCAGCGGCGGGGTGCTTGCATGGGACAATCTGGAAGCCGTTGCAAGCCGTATTGCGGAGTTTGGGTGGGCTATAAACCTTCAACTCGACGGGCGTGACTTCGCGCAATACGAAGCGCGGTTGCGCGCGTTGCCGTGCTTGCTTACCATTGATCACATCGGCAAGTTCCTGGAACCGGTCGCAACCGATCATCCTGGTTTCCGAAGCCTGCTTGCTCTGCTGGATGCAGGCAGAACCTGGGTGAAAGTATCGGCTCCGTACGAGACCTCGAAGATCGGACCGCCGCATTACGACGATGTCAGCAAGCTCGCCAGTGCCCTTACCGATTCACATCCGGAGCGTTGCTTGTGGGCCAGCAACTGGCCGCATCCAGGCCGCAAGCCTGTGCCCAATGACGAAGAGATGCTTGAGTTGCTGTCGTATTGGGTACCGGACAGCGCCGTGCGCCAGAAGATCCTCGTCGATAACCCGCGGCAGTTGTACGGGTTCGGCGCTTGAGTGGCTGCGCGCGTTGCCACATGACTTCGCTTGTTTTGGTTACTGCGATTTCTTCTCGATGCGCATCGCACGCGGCGAGTCCGTCATCACTGCGTCGATCCCGAGGGCGGAAGCAGCTGCGTATGCGTCGGCCGAGTCCACACCGAATGCGACGATCTTCACGTCCCCGTTGGTCTTGAAGCATTTGACGGCAGCGGGGGGCACCATCGGGTAGCGCGACGAACGCGCCTGCTTTCACTTACTGGATGACACACACCATGAGCGCACGAACTGACACCGCTGCCGCATCCCCTTCCTCGGTCGTTACGCTGCAAAGCAAATACGACTTCGAGGCGACCGTTTCCCGGCTCAAGGCAGCGCTGGCCGCGCACGGCGTGACGCTCTTTGCGGATATCGACCAGAGCGACGCCGCTGCTAAGGCCGGCACGAGCTTGCGACCCACGCGGCTCCTTCTGTTCGGCAATCCGAAGGCGGGTACACCGGTCATGGAAGCGAACCCGCACGCGGCGCTTGAGTTGCCGCTGAGGGCGGTTGTATGGGAAGACCCCGGGAGCGGAGTATGGGTGGACTATCAGGACGTGACAACAACGCTTGAGGCGGACTATAAGGTCGACGCGAACCTGATCGCTCTGCTTAAGCCAGTGCCAATGTTGCTAAGCGGAGCCCTGGCTTAGCGGCATGCAACGTCACGCGAACGAGCATTCGAAAAATGGATTGCGTCTTACTCGCGCCAAGACGGGATTTCGTCTGGCGCGGTACCATCGCTGCTTGAATCCAACACTTCCAAGACTCGACCCATGACGATGTCGCTCGCCCTCGACCCCAACTTCTGCGACCTGCTGACAGACAGCCACCTACGGGTGGTTGGTGCGCCGTTGCTCGATCCGGAGGTCTTGCAGGCCGATGCCGCACGATGGTTATACGAAGACGCGCCATTTTGCGTAGTCGCGCACAACACGGACGCCGACCCGCGGTTCGTTTACGCAAACCGGGCGGCGCAGCATTGTTTCGAATACACGTGGGACGAGATGACGGCACTGCGTTCCCGGTTATCCGCGGAACATCCTAATCGCGAGGAGCGCGATGGCTTGCTCGAATCGGTGAGAACCAAAGGCTATGCAAGCGGATACCGTGGTCTTCGCATAGCCAAGTCGGGAAGACGCTTCTGGATCGAGAACGTGACGGTCTGGAACCTGGTGAATCGCGACGGAACGTATTGCGGGCAAGCCGCGACTTATCGGCAGTGGAAGGATGTTTAAGCGAGGCCCTTCCTGTTAGCCCTGTGTTCTTCGCTTGCCCGATCTTTGCGCGTTAGCACGCAGATAAGATCCGACCCATGCGAACCCTTTTCCGATAGCCGCAACGACGGCATATCGTTTCCCGGGCACGATGAAAAGCCCGTTGACCTCTGAAAATCCGACTGCTTCGATTTCCACGAATGTGTCGTAGGGCAGTACATGGCATGCGCCTTCCTCTATGTCGACCGCGACGGGAGACGTCATATTCAAAAGCCAATCCAAAGCCGGATCACGGTACGTCAATCGAAGCACGCCGTCGATGGCGACAATCTGCGTTCCGGCGCGCTGATGTCGGGCATTAAATTTCCCGGGGTAGAAACACTGCCTGATCGCTTGCATGAGAGCACCTTTTCCGTTTGTCTGGATTTACGTCAAGCCCTCTATGAAAGGGCTTAAGCACAGCTCGAGCTTAGTGATGCCCCTCGCTTGGCGACAGATTCAGCGCTGTACAATCTGTTGCGTAACAGATCCGCCATGACTCATCTGTTTCCGTCCAATTTCCCGGCGTCTGTATCTGGCGCGAACGACGGATTACCCGCAGCATCCGCACAATGACCCTGTCCTTTGAAACACTGCCGCGCGACCTGCCCATGGCGGGCGAGCCGCTGTATGAGCGCCTTGCCGAGCACTACCGTCGCGTGATCGCCTCAGGGACGCTCGTGCCGGGCGATCGCATGCCGTCGGTCCGGGCGTTGATGCATCGGCATCAGGTCAGCCTCTCGACGGCGCTGCAGGTCTTCCGGCGACTCGAAGATGCGGGCTGGCTGCAAGCCAAACCACGCTCCGGATATTTCGTTCGCCGGCGGACGATGCCGGCTTTACCCAGTGTCGATGAGCCGGACAACCCCTCTGTTCCAATGGAAGCGCAGTTCGTCGGCCTGCACGAATCCATTTCGAAAGTGATCGCGCAAGCGCAACGGTTTCCCGAAGCGCTGAACCTGGCTGGAGCAACGGCTGCGGCATCGCTTTATCCGACTGCACGGTTGCAGGCGCTGACCATAAAAATCCTGCGACACCAGCCGACGCTGCTCACGGAGGTCGGAGGAGACTCAGCCGGTGCCGTGCTTCGTCAAGCGATTGCAAAACGGGCGCTTTCGGCGGGGATGACGCTTTCACCCGATGAGGTGATCGCTACGACCGGGGGGGTGGAAGCGGTGAACCTGGCGCTGCGTGCGGTCACTCAGGCAGGCGATACGGTCGCAATAGAATCCCCGGCGTTCTTTGGCTTATTGCAGATTATCGAGAGCCTGGGTCTGCGCGCGCTAGAGATTTCCACTAGCCCGACAACGGGGATGTCACTCGAAGCGCTGGAAATGGCCTTGCTTGCTTATGGCAACATCAAGGCTGTGGTGGTCGTGCCGCATTTGCAGAATCCGCTTGGCAGCGTGATGCCCAACGAACGAAAGGCCGGGCTCGTCGGGCTTTGCGCGCGGCATAAGGTTGCGGTGATCGAGGACGAGCCGTATAGAGAACTGCTTGATGACGCTGAGCAGAACAAGCCTCTGAAGGCATGGGACCGCGACGGCGGCGTGATTCATTGCGCGTCGTTGAATAAAGTCCTGGCACCGGGATTGAGGCTAGGGTGGATGTCGTCGGGGCGATGGCACGCGCGCGTCAAGATGCTCAAGTTTGCACAGAGCAGGAACAACGAAAGCCTGTCTCAGCTCGTTGCCGCGGAATTCATTGGGTCAGGTGCATACGACCGGCATCTCTTCCAGTTGCGGGAGCGATTGCGGACGCAGCGGGAGGCTACTGCCAATGCTATCGCGCGTTATTTTCCCTCCGGTACGCGGCTTAGCGTGCCGGTTGGCGGCGTAGTACTTTGGGTAGAGCTGCCGGCCGGCTCGGATTCGGGCCGGCTTTTCGAAGAGGCGCTGACACAGGGCATTCGCATTGCGCCCGGGACCATATTCTCCAATTCACAGCGCTTCGCTTCGTTCATTCGTTTGAGCTGTCCCCAGCCATTCGATCAAACCGTCGACGATGCATTGCAGCGGCTTGGACGGCTCGCTAGCGAAATTGGCTAGCGGAAAATTGCGTTTGATAGAAATAGCGGTCGCTTATTTACGCTCGATATCGCCAAGGTCTTTCTTCAAGCTTTCGTATTTTAAATTACCAGCTTATGCGTTGTGCGTCGCGTGTTTTACCGACGAGCTCGAAGGAGCACACAACAGCCGAGTGCTTATTTCTACCCTGCTTAGCGAATAGTGTTGACTTGTGATTTAGCGGCTGCCTAAAATTCGGCCATTGTTTTAAATGGGGCTAATGCCTTGGACACGTGTAGTCGTCGACCTTCGGATTGTTTAGCTGCCTGACCGGCAGGACTCCGCGCTTGAATTCCTAGCCGCCGTCTTGCCAGCAGGCAGATGGTGCGCGTCGCAGTACTTTTCCCGTGCATCCCTAGTAGCGCCAATCGGCCGCAGGAGTTGTCTGCGCCTGAACGGAGCCTTGCCGCGAGTTAATACTCGCGGCGGCTTTTGCTCGCACCTGTCCTCCGATGAGGAACGGGTAAGGCATGCATCAACACGTGCATACCGGGCGCCTATCCATCGCGTCCTCAGCATGAAAAGGAGCCGTTATGACGGACAGTGACAGTTACACCTTAAGCCCCATAACTATCCCCTTGCTTAAGGAAAGCGAGTAGACCAACTTCGACGCGCGTCAGACGCGCTCGAACTCCGTGCTGCTGGCATTCCGTTAAGCGAATAAGCCATCTGCCTGGAGAATTACGATGTACTTCGGTCTGCTCGTTCCGTCACGTCCGCTGGTTCAGCAATCGCGCCACGCTTTCGGCGCCGCCCTGCCGCCCAACTTCAGCCGCACGCGTAGCGCGGCGCCCCTTAGCGTACCGTGTCTGCCGCGTGGTTCACGCGTGAGCCATGACGCCAGCACTTGTGCAACAGAGTAGTTTGCCTGCTGTCATCGGACTGTCACGCGCAGACAATACGGTGAGCCGCGCCGGCATTGCGCCGGCATTGCGCCGGCATTGCGCCGGCGCGGCCATTGAAAGTGCTTGAGCGGTCTTGGTCAGGCAATGCAGGCGAACACTACAATTCAAAGAATCGCTTTATGATCTACGAGTACATTCTTCCCCTGCTCGCGGCTTTGTCGTGTGGCATCGCCATCGGTCTAGAGAGACAGATGCGGCAGCGAACGGCTGGCCTGCGCACCATCACCCTGGTGACCAGCGGCGCCTGCTTGTTTGTGATCCTCGGCGCCATGACCGGGAACGGCACCACTACAGTGACGCAAATCGCGGCGTATGTGGTGTCCGGCGTGGGCTTCCTGGGTGGCGGCGTCATCATGCGCGAACAGGGGGCAATCCAGGGAATCAATACGGCCGCCACCTTGTGGTGCTCTGCGGCCGTTGGCGTGCTTTGCGGAGCGTCGCACTATGGACCCGCCATCGCGGGAACCCTGGTGATCCTCTTCACCAATACCGTGCTGCGCGAGATCGGGCGCGCAATCAATACCGCGCCGGTGGCTTCCGCCGACCTCGTGCGCAAATACGTGCTGACGGTAGTCTGCCGGGCGGAGGATGAAGTGAACATTCGAGCGTTGATCACCAACTCGATGGTGTCTGCGCCGCTATCGTTCCAGGGACTGAGCAGCACGGATCTCGACGATGATTCGCGGCGAGTGGAAGTGATCGCAACGCTCGAAACGCATCCGAAATATCAATCAAAGGTTGAGGCCGTCGCGAGCCGGCTCAGCATGGACAAGGGCGTATCGAGCGTTAGCTGGGCCGCGCTCGATACCGTACCCGTGCCTGATTGACACTGCGTCACGGCCCATCGGCGTGATCCGCATACCCGCACGCGTGAGGCATGGCATGGGTTTTGAAAGGATGCATCGGTACTATCCGGGACAGTGATGCTTGTTCGTACGCATGCAGGTTCGACCTGCCATGTGCGCGATGAGCGCTTGCTCGCCTCATCAGGCATCGCTTCACCCCATTAAAGGTCGCAGATGAGTACTTATGTGTTGTTGGCGTGCGGGTTCGGGATTGGATTCGCGATTGCCATCTGGGGAATATTCGACGCACGGAAGCACTCCCGGCGCGAATCGCAAGAGCACGATGACCACGCCCATTGAGCGGGCGATAAATCCAGGCAGTGAATACTTGCTCCCGCGGCGCAGGCGTTCATCCGGACGTTTGCGCGGAGGTGAGACCCCGCCAGCCGCCGCCAAGCGCCTTCAATAACAACACGCTTGCATCAAGCCTGCGTGCATTGATCTGGTCGGCGGTGCGCTGGTTGGTCAACGCGATGGTCTGTGCGGTCACAACATCGAGATAACTCACCGCGCCAGCCTGAAACCGGTTGGTCGTCAGTTTCAGTGCAAGCCCGGCCGCCGATGTCGCGCGTTGCTGGCTCGCGGCTTCGCTCTGAAGCGACTGAAGTGCCGACAAGTTGTCCTCGACCTGTTGAAACGCCACGAGCACGGTCTGCCGGTAATCAGCGACCGAGCCGTCGTACTGTGAGTTGGCGCTCTTTAGCTCGGCATCGCGCCGACCGCCGTCGAACAACGTGCCCACCAGTTGCGGACCGATTGACCAGAAGAGGCTTGGGGCGGTCAGCCATGGCGCAAAAAACGTGCTTTCAAGTCCGGCGCTCGCCGACAGCGCGAGATCGGGAAAGAACGCGGCGTGCGCTTCGCCGATCTGCGCGTTGGCCGCAAATACGCGTCGTTCGGCAGCAGCGATATCGGGGCGGCGTTCGAGAAGCTGCGAGGGCAGGCTGGGAGGGATAGATGGCATAACGAATGATTGTGGTTTGGCCGCAATGGAGAATGTCGATGCCGGTTCGCCGATCAACGTAGCAATCGCGTGCTGAAGCTGTGCGCGCTGGACATCGATATCCGTATCCTGCGTCCGCGTACTTTCCAGTTGGGTCGAGGCCAGCGCGACCGCCGAGGCGTCGATTGCGCCATTCTTCAGTTGCTCGTTCAGGATGCGCAGCGCGTCGGCATAGGCGTTCACGGTGTCGTCGAGGAGTTTCTTCTGGGTATCGAGTGAACGCAAGTCGAAGTAATCGATGGCCAGGTCGCTGGTCATCGAGAGTCGCACCGCTTCAAGATCGGCCTCACTTGCAGCCGCATTCGCCTGCGCGTTGACGGTCGCGTCTTTCACGCGGCCAAACAGGTCGGGCTCCCACGAAGCGCTCAAGCCGGTGGAATAGTCGGGTATGGTCTTGCCCGCAAGCGAATGGCCCTGCACGTTCTGCGATGTACGGAACCGGCTCTCGGACGCGCCTGCCGTCACGGTCGGAAAGAAGCCGGCGCGCTGATAGTCGACGAACGCACGTGCCTGCTGCAGTTGCGCGACCGCTTTCTTCACGGTCTGGTTGGACACATCGATACGGCCTTCGAGTTCGTTCAACTTGGGATCACCGAAGACGGTCCACCATGGACCACGCGGCTGGTTATCGGCGGGCGTGGCGAGTGCCCAACCTGCGACGCCCGCATAGTGCGCCGGAACGGAGACGTCCGGCTTCTGGTAGGCCGGCAGGGTGGAGCAAGCGCTGAGTGCTACGCCCAGGCAGACGACCAACGTCGTGCGGGCGAGGGCGGCGAATGACGTATGCATGAGCGCGATCCTCATGAGGCGGATGAAACGATCTGCACCGGCTCGCCCGGGCTGATAGCGTCGCCCGGATTGTCGATGACGCGATCGGTGGCCGTGAGCCCGGTCGTGACTTCCACGTGAGTGCCGAAATCCCGTCCGACGGTCACGGTCTTGAGCGCGGTTTTACCCGTGCTGTCGACCACCGCAACGGTCACGCCATTGGGTCTGAACAGGAGCGCGCTTACCGGCAGGTCGAGTGCAGGGCTGGCGTTCTGCAGCGCCAGATGTACCTGTGCGTAGGCGCCGGGCAGCAACGCGCCGTCGCGGTTGTCGACATCGACTTCCACATGCAGCGTGCGGCTTACCGGATCGATTGCGCCGGCACTGCGCGCAACTTTCGCGGCAAAACGCCTGCCGGGATATTGCTGCACACTGAGATAAACCGCGGTACCCGGCGTGACGTAGGGCGCATCGTTTTGCGGCACATCGACGAACACTCGCAACGTGTCCGTCTGCTCCACATGAAAGAGTTCACCGGGCATGGCGGCCAGACCCGGCGAACCACCCGCCGTGACCAGCGCGCCTACGTCCACGTTGCGCGCTGTCACCACGCCGTCGAAAGGTGCGCTCACCTTCTCATACGACACAAGCTCCGACAAGCGTTGCACATTGGCTTGGGCGGACTGCAACATCGCGCGTTTCGCTTGCATGTCGCTGACCTTGGTGTCGGTGTCCTGTTGCGAGACCGACTGTGTTTTCAGCATGTCCTGCCAGCGTTGCGCGCTAACCTTGGCGTAGTTGAAATTGGCTTGTGCCGTTGCTTCGTCGGCACGAGCCTGGCTAAGCTGTGCATCGAGTTCCGGTGTCTGGATGACGGCCAGCGTTTGCCCTGTCTTCACCCTGGCGCCAATGTCGGCGTACCAGTGCTCGAGATAACCGCTTGTGCGGGCATAGATCGAGGCATCGGCGTAGGGCATCACCGAGCCGGGCAACAGGAGTTCCTGGACCGCAGGGGCACTGCGCGGCTTGATGACCGAAACACTGAGCGCATGTTGCGCAGCGGCTTGTGAAGTCAGCGCGGTGCTGGCGTGCAGTCTCGGAACAATGCCGATAACGAGCAACGCGGCGGCAATAGCGCCGAATGCCAGCGGCATCATGAAGCGTCGCCGGGTGGCTGGTTTGGCAGCAGACTTCTTAGCAGGCTTGGCGGTCGTCGCACCGGCCGACGCGGGTGGTTCGTGCATGTCGTTGTGATGGTTCATGGTCTAAGCTCGTTTAAAGGCAGTCACTGAACGGCCGGGGTGGCTTGCGCCGCCGCTTTCTTCAAGCGACGCATTTCGATCCACGCGTGGACCATGCCGAATACGACCGGGACGAAAAGAAGGGTGGAGACCGTACCGATCGCCAGGCCGCCGATCACGGCTCGCCCAAGCGGCGCATTCTGCTCGCCGCCGTCACCCAGGCCGAGCGCCATCGGCAACATGCCGATCAGCATCGCGAGCGCGGTCATCAGCACAGGCCGGAAGCGGTTGAAGCCGGCTTCAAGGGCAGCGGTCAGCGGCGCCGCGCCGCCTTGCAACATCTCGCGCGCCGTGTTGATGACAAGAATGCTGTTGGCCGTTGCAATGCCAATGCACAGGATGGTGCCTGTGAGCGCGGGAACGCTGAGCGTGGTGTGCGTGGCGAAGAGCATCCACGCGATACCCGCCAGCGACGCAGGCAAGCCGCTAATGATGATCAGCGGGTCGATCCACGACTGGAAGTTCACGACCATCAGCAGGTAGACCAGCGCGATGGCGAACACGAGTCCCAGTCCCAAGCCGCTAAACGATTCGTTCATCGACTGCACCTGGCCGCGGATGACGATCGACGAGCCGGCGGGCAACTGTGCCTGCGCCTGATCCACGAGCCGGGTCACGTCCGATGCTACGCCGCCGAGATCGCGTCCTTGCGCTGAAGCGAAGATATCGAGCACGGGCTGCACGTTGTAGTGCGAGACCACGGCTTGCTGCGTACCACGGGACATCGTCCCCAATGAACCCAACAAGCTTTGCGGCGACGAGGACGTCGCGTCCTTCGTCAGCGGTACGTTCGCCAGCGTCTGCAGCGAATGAATATCGTATTGCGGCACTTCAGTCATCAGCGGATAACTCACGCCGTTCTTCGGATCGAGCCAGAAATTCGGCGTGGTCTGCGAACTGCCTGACAGCGCGATCAGCAGGTTCTGCGCGACATCGCGTTGCGTGAGGCCGGCCTGCATCGCCTTGGTCCGGTCTACGTTGACGTTGATCGCGGGTTCGTCGCCGGGCTGCTGAATCCGGGCATCGACCAGACCGCGCACCGTCCTCAGCTTCGCCAGCAAGTTGTTCGCTACCACACGGTTCTGATCGAGCTTGTTGCCGACGATCTGAATGTCGATCGGCGCGGGGAGGCCGAAGTTAAGGATCTGGCTGACTATATCCGCCGGGAGGAACGCGAAGGTGGTGCCGGGGAACGACGCGGTCAATACGTTGCGCAACTTGGCGACATAGTCCGCGGTCGGCGCATGTCCCGCCTTCAACGTGATCATGATGTCCGCGTCTCCCGATCCGACCGGCGCCGACGAGTCGTAGGTCAGGTTGATGCCGCTCACCGGTACACCGATGTTGTCGAGCAACGCGGCCTCGTCTGACTTCGGAATGACTGTGCCAATTTTTGCTTCGACTTCGTCCGCGAGACGCGCGGTCTGCTCAATCCGGGTGCCGGTGGGGGCACGCATGTGCAGGCGGATTTCACCGGTATCGACGGCCGGGAAAAAGTCGCGGCCTGTGAAGGGCACGAGTGCGAATGACCCCACGCAGAGCAGCATGAACACCAGCAGGAACCGGCGGCGATTTTCAATGGCGCGGCTGAGTGTCGCCTTATAGCCGTGCCGAAATTGTTCGAAGCGACGTTCGAACCCGGCCTGGAATCGCATCAGGAAAGCGAACGGTCCGCGTGCGGGCTTACCGTCTTTCGACGGCATTTTCATGAGATACATCGCGAGGGTCGGAATCAGCGTGCGCGAGAAGAAGTAGGACGCGCACATGGCAAACACCACCGCTTCAGCCAGCGGCACAAACAGATAACGGGCTACCCCTGAGAGCAGGAACATCGGTACGAACACGATGCAGATTGCGAGCGTTGAAACGAAGGTCGGGACCGCGATTTCGCCCGATCCGTTGAGAATGGCATCGTGCAGCAGCGCCCCCCGTTCCAGATGATGCGTGATGTTTTCGATAGCAACCGTCGCGTCGTCGACCAGGATCCCGACCGCCAGCGCCAACCCTCCGAGGGTCATGATGTTGATCGTTTGCCCGAGCGCGGACAACGCGATCAATGAGGTCAGTACCGAGAGCGGAATGGTGACGGCAATGATCAGCGTTGCGCGCCAGCTGCCGAGGAACAGCAGGATCATCAGCGCGGTCAGGCATGCCGCGATCACCGCTTCCCGCACCACGCCTGTTACGGCTGACTTCACGAATACCGACTGATCGGAAAGCGCCGTGATGTGCAGCGCCGGCGGCAGTCCTGCCGCGATCTTCGGCAGCATGGACTTGATCTGACTGATGATCGTCAGCGTCGACGTGCTGCCGGTTTTTTCCACCGTGAGCAGCGCGGCACGCTTGCCGTCGCTGCGCACGATGTTGGTTTGCGGTGCATACCCGTCACGCACTTGCGCGACGTCCCGTACATACACCACGCCGCCTTTAACGGTCTTGATCGGCAGGTTGTTGAGCGCCGCGACGCTGTCCGTGCTGCCGTTCATCTGCACGTTGTATTCGAGTGCGCCGATCTTGGCCGTGCCACCGGGCAGGATCAGGTTCTGCGCATTGACGGCATTGACCACGTCGCTGGGCGACAAGCCTTTGGCCTGCAACGCACGCGGATCGATATCGATCATGATCTGGCGGATCTTGCCACCGAAGGGCAGCGGCACGGCCGCGCCCTGCACCGTAGCAAGTTGCGTGCGAATGAAGCTGTTGCCCAGGTCGTAGAGTGTTTGCTCAGGCAGCGTATTGCTCGACAACCCCAGTTGCAGGATAGGAACAGTCGACGCGTTATACGTAATGATGTTTGGCGGCAACGTGCCCGGCGGCAGCACGCGCAGGATGGATTCGGAATTCGAACCGGCTTCGGCGATGGCACGGTTAATGTCGGCGCCGGGATGAAAGAATATCTTGATGACCGAGACGCCGTTCAGCGACTGCGATTCAATGTGTTCGATGTCTTCAACATCCGAAGTCAGCGCGCGTTCATAGTTCGACGTGATCCGGTGCGCCATGTCTTCGGCGGAGAAACCGTTATACGACCATACGATGCTTACCACCGGGATATTGATATTCGGGAAAATATCCGTGGGCGTACGCATGATGGCGAGCGGTCCGATCAGGAACAGCAGGATCGCGAGCACGATGAAGGTATAAGGCCTGCGCAGGGCCAGTCTGACAATCCACATTGGACATTCCCGGAAGATAAGCTGCGCTTTGAAAGCGGAGACTTCGTAACGTGGGGCTAGTGTGACGAACCGGTCTTTACCCGGTACTGACCGCAAGGTTACAAAGTTGTTATCTTCGAATGCCGGGGTGCGCAACATGACGATCTTGTCATCTGGGCGTCAGCTTCGAGTCAGTGCCTGCCGCGCAGAATGAAGTTGCTTACCGTCGCTTACCGGACGATGGAGCATGGGCTTCATTCATGGAGAGTGAAGCCACTTTACAAAGAGGCTACTCATCATGAAAGCACTGATCTGCACAACACTTGCTCTGGTCCTGGCTGCTCCCGCTGTCTCGTTCGCCCAAACCACGGATCAGCCCGTCACGCGTGCCCAGGTGCGCGCCGACCTCGTCCAGCTGGAGAACGCGGGATGGCGCCCAAATTCGCAGGACGCTTACTATCCGAATGATATTCAGGCTGCTGAAGCACGGGTGCATTCAGGAGACACCGCCACTGGTTACGGTGGATCTATGGAGAATGGAACGTCAATGTCGCAGTCGCCGACGAGCGGACCCGTGGTGGCCCCGGTGTACAAAGGGCAGTGATTCTGGACGATGGTGTGGGACCGGCTGGCGGACCGCTTAGTTAGCCGTGGTGTATCTGAGCAACGATTTTTCCGAATCGTTAGCTGGATTGCGGATTGCGCTAAGCGGGCACGCGCGCGAATGAGGGAAGTTGCGCCGCTGACAGATACAAACAGTATTGAACGCAGCATTGAGCGGCGAAGGGCCGGACTAGCCAACGTCCGGCGCTTCGCCGCTGCATGATCTTGGCGCTAAGTCAGTTTAAGAATCTGTCAGATGCGCTGCCCTTGCTCACAGTCCTCGCCTTTGACCTCCGCTTGCAACGCGCGCACGCGCGCCGGCAGGAACGGATGGATCAGCAGTTGGTAAGCGCCGCCGCCAATCACGCCGCCTATCAACGGAGCGACCACCGGAATCCACCAGTAGTTATCCGGCGAAGGCAGCGCGGACGAACCCCAGCCAGCAAAGTACGCAAACAAACGCGGGCCGAGATCGCGAGCCGGATTCATTGCCCAGGCTTCCAGATAGCCCATCGACGACCCAAGGATTGCCACCAGGAACCCGATCATGAGCGCACCCGCATTTGCCTGGGGCGCCATTTCGTTGAATTGCTCGGTGATGGCGAAAATCCCGAACAAAAGGAACGCTGTCAGGATGACTTCATCGGAGAACGCGTGCATGGGGGTGATGGCCAAGCCCGGATGCGTGAAGAACACGCCTGCTGCGCCGCCGTCCGCCCGTGACAGATGATGAATCAGGTTGTAATGGTCGATCACCGGCCCAAATAGCGCATAAACAATGACGGCGCCCAGCATGCCGCCAATGAGCTGCGCTACCCAGTAGGGCAACACCTTCTTCCACGAGAAACCGCGGAAAAGTGCGAGGGCGAGTGTCACTGCGGGATTGGCATGCGTGCCGGAAATGGAGCCGGTGACATAGATGGCCAGCGTTACGGCCAGGCCCCACGACATGCAGACACCCCAGTAGGCATTCACATACGGGCTGGGATCGTATAGCACGTACATGCACGCCACCGAATCGCCAAATGCGATGATGATGAGGACGGCGATAGCTTCGGATATGAGTTCGCCGACGAATTGCTTGCCGGTAGGTTTTGCAATAGTTGATGACATTAAGAGGATTCCTAATAGAATAACTGCGTTGCCGCAAAGAAAGCCAGGATGACGCGACGGAGGCTCACGTTGAACGCAGGTTCAACGTGAGTTCAACCTGAAACTCAGGTGGCGTCGGCCCACGCCTTGGCGGCATTCACCGCGCGTTGCCAGCCGTGCATATGGCGCTTAACGTCGTCGGCCGCAATATCCGGCGAGAAACGACGGTCCAGCTTCCATTGGCTTTGCAGTTCATCCACGTCTTTCCAATAGCCGACTGCCAGACCGGCCAGATACGCCGCGCCCAGCGCAGTGGTTTCGCTGATCTGCGGACGGACTACGTCCACGCCCAGCATGTCGGCCTGGAATTGCATCAGCAGGTTGTTGGCGACCGCGCCGCCGTCCACCCGCAATTCGCCGATGCGGATACCGGAGTCGGCTTCCATGGCTTTCAGTACATCAATTGATTGAAACGCGATGCTTTCCAACGCCGCCCGAGCGATGTGTCCGGCGGTCGTGCCACGTGTCACGCCGAACAGCGTGCCGCGTGCCCGTGCGTTCCAGTGCGGTGCGCCCAGGCCGGCAAAGGCCGGCACCATATAGACGCCGTCGCTATGCGGCACGCTGCGCGCGAGCGCTTCGATTTCATTGGCACTCTTGATGATGCCAAGCCCGTCGCGGATCCATTGCACGACAGCGCCGCCGATAAAGATGCTGCCTTCCAGCGCATAGTTGACCTGATCGCCGATCTGCCATGCAATGGTGGTGACCAGGTTGTTGCGCGATTCGATCGGCTTGTCGCCCGTGTTCATGACAAGGAAACAACCGGTGCCATAGGTGTTTTTCACCATGCCGGACTTTGTGCACATCTGGCCGAAGAGGGCGGCGTGCTGGTCGCCTGCAATGCCGGCAAGCGGAATCTTCGAGGCGAATACCGTGGTCTTGGTCGGGCCGTATACCTCCGACGAGGCACGCACTTCGGGCAGCATGCTGCGTGGAATATCGAGTGCGTCGAGCAGTTCGTCATCCCACTTGAGCGTGTGGATGTTGAAGAGCATGGTGCGCGACGCATTGGTGACATCGGTGATATGCAGGCCGTGTTTCGTGAAATTCCATACGAGCCAGCTATCGACCGTGCCGAAGGCAAGGCGTCCTTGCTTCGCTTTCTCGCGCGCGCCTTCCACGTTGTCGAGGATCCAGCGGATCTTGGTCGCGGAGAAGTACGAATCAATAGGCAGGCCCGTCTTGGCACGGACCTTTTCTTCCAGACCCTGCGCCTTCAACTGGTCACAGAAGTCGGCGGTGCGGCGGTCTTGCCAGACAATGGCGTTATAGATCGGCTGGCCGGTTTCGCGATCCCAGACAATGGTGGTTTCGCGCTGGTTCGTAATGCCGATAGCGGCGATAGACGCACCGTTCAGACCCGCGCGGGTGACGGCTTCGGCGGCGACGCCAGCCTGGGTCGACCAGATTTCCTGCGGGTCGTGCTCGACCCAGCCAGGTTGTGGATAGATCTGGCCAAATTCCTTTTGCGCCACTGACACTACGTTGCCCTGGCGATCGAACACCATTGCGCGTGAACTCGTTGTGCCCTGGTCGAGCGCGAGGATGTATTGCTCCTGCATTGTCTTCTCCACTGGTTTTTAAATGGATCGCCGCTTTGTGCATGATGCCTCGCGACGTTGCTGACTTCTTGTTTTTGACTACGGCTTCAGTGACATGGGCGCTTCTACGAAAATTACGTTTTGATTACGACGTTAAATCCGGATAGCCGCTTTACGCGGTTTGGATAAGGGCCGCCAATCGGCGGGATGAAGGTGTGGTTCGATCCGCAAACCACCGCGCTCTTTCACTGAACGTCGATTGCGTGAGCTGCCGCTGATCGATCCGATGCGGAGCCCGGGCACGGGGAAAACGAATCTGCCTTGTTCGCAAAAGAACACGGGTAGGTCGCACCCGCGAAATCGCACACGATACCAACTTGGCCGATATCTCGCGTTTCGACCAATTGATCAGCTATCACGCCTTGAATCACGTCGTCTGCCTATTTCAATTAAGAAAATCTATCGAACCAATAATGTTCGAATTCGAATGCTAGTGAACAAAATCGAAAATGTAAAGGCACATTTGGTGGCATGTCACGGGGTACGGGACGGCGTTGGGAGTTAGTAGAAAACCTCGAAACGACGGCAGTAAAGATATGTGAAGGTTCGAAAGAGAACTGACACGGCTAGCAATAGCGTCCGCAATTGAGGAACTCCGCAAAGCGCGGCGCGAGCGATGGACGGTTCAGGTTTGTTCGAATGAAAGCTTATTGTTAGATTGTTTGCCTTTCACCGAATCGTGATTTTTCTGGAACGGCTAAAGGGTGATCT
>Ga0302310_10001594_pt1 | contig 19207 bp, 19 predicted proteins | sample III_Palsa_N1_2_FD_200451 | JGI IMG/M metagenome (GOLD analysis project Ga0302310, IMG submission 200451) | Peat permafrost microbial communities from Stordalen Mire near Abisko, Sweden - III_Palsa_N1_2 | ecosystem: Environmental > Terrestrial > Soil > Palsa > Peat permafrost | place: Sweden...
GTAAACATACTCGAGCAGACATACAAAATCCTTGTTGAATCATTTTTCCGCCAAGACCAATTTGAGTTGCGCTTCATACGCCGGCGCGTCAATCGGCCGGAACCCAATGTGGGTAAAGCGCATAACGCCACGCCGATCGATGATAATACTGGTTGGCATGCCCTTCACCTTGAGAGCCTCCGCCATGAGACCCTGCGGGTCGAATCGAACGTCGAAGTTGACGGATTCCTTGGAGAGAAAGCGGTCGGCATCCGCGCGCCGTCTATCCAGATTGACTGCAACGACGCTAAGCCCATCGCGCTCATACGTGTTTTTCAGCGATTGCATCCAAGGAAAGGATTGCTGGCAAGGCGCACACCATGACGCCCAAAAATCTAAATACACCACGCGTCCACGATATTCGTCGAGCTGGATCGCGTTTTCCGCTTGGGTTGTCTTACCTGCAAAAAGAAGCAGAGCAAGGCATGCGACCCCCGACAGTCCAGAATATAAATTCATTGGCATACATCACTACTCCCACTCATCGCTGTCGCCGGCGCGCTGCCCGATCGGACGGCAATCCACTTTGCAATACAAAGTATACGACTGTCAAGGACAGGATGCCCGGCCATCGACCTCGCCGGCCTCGTCATTCGTCTTGCCTCGACTCGCAAATCCCTATACTTTGTACTCCAGAGTGATGTGCATCACTGTAGCCGGAGCATTGATGTCGTCAGTTCTGAACCTCACGCGCTTACGGCGACCTACCTGTCCACAATGCAGCACAGCGCGCGGGCGGCGAAATAGCATTCAAGTGCTGGAGCGGTTCGCCGATGTATGACTTGATACCGTCAGCTTTTCGGCTGCCGTTCGCGCTGCAGCGCCGATTGGAAGCCGCCTCGAGCGAATTATTGCGTCCAATCAGCGGCCCCCCGGTCAACTTCGCCATGCCGATGGGCGAACCGGCGCTCGTGTCGCCGCATTCCGTTTCATGGCGGGTTTTCAAAAATCCCATTGCACTTTATATTGGTGGGATAGCCGCAGTAATACTTGAATTGGCGGAGCCGGCGGTGCGAAGCGGCGTATGGGATCATTCGACCTTCCGGAGCGATCCCTTGCGACGCTTGCGACGAACCGGCCTGGCCGCCATGATCACGGTCTACGGTGCGCGCAGCGTGGCGGAGCCTATGATTGCAAGAATCGTGCGTATGCATGCGCAGATCACCGGTCATACTGCCACGGGCGAATCCTACGCTGCCAGCGATGCGGCACTGCTCACTTGGGTGCACATAACGGCCGCCTATGGCTTCGCTCGAGCTTACAGCAGCTATGTCGAACCGTTGGGCAAGGATCAAGTTGACTCGTTGTATGGCGAAGGTGAAATGGCCGCCCGACTTTACGGCGCCGTTGATCCGCCCACGTCCGCTCCAGCCGTCGATGTTCTGTTCAACTCCATGGGCGGGCGCTTGGAGCGGTCGGAGGTGATTTTTCGCTTTCTAGACATCATGCGTGAGACGGCGACGCTACCGCCGGCGTTAGCTTGGATGCAGCCGCTGTTGGTCAGAGCTGCGGTGGATCTCATCCCGGACTGGATCCGCCAGCATCTTGGCCTCGACGAGAACCTGGGCCTACGCCGACGAGAGCGCTGGATCGTCCGTGCCGCTGGGGCATTGGCAAATCGCATTGTTCTAGGCGACGGACCTGCGGCGCAGTCGTGCTTCCGAATGGGATTGCCTCTCCACCATCTATATTCATAAGGTATCTCTCAGAAACACGAGGCGGTCTTAGGCGCCTCAAGTAGGTGAGGAAGAACTGACCCAACGTGACGAATGAAATAAAGACCTCGGACCGCGCAAGAGGTCACGTGGACGAATGGCTGTTCGAGAGACAACTCAGTTTACTGCCACACATAATGAGGCCAAAGATCTGTCAGCGCCACCAATTGTCACGAAGCCTTAATCGACTGACCTTCGCGTGGGTCGCGAGCCACTGCCGTGGTTGTCGAGGCGAGTCGAATTCACAGCGAGAGCTCGGCGCGGCTGTTCGTACCAGCCTTTTGATCGGTTAACGATACCGACGACCAGGAGCATGACCGGTACCTCGATAAGGACGCCGACGACGGTGGCCAACGCGGCGCCGGAGTGAAAGCCAAACAAACTGATCGCTGCGGCGACCGCAAGCTCGAAGAAATTCGACGCACCGATCAAGGCTGAGGGGCACGCGACATTGTGACTCTCGCCCACGGCGCGATTGAGCCCATAGGCAAGGCCCGAATTAAACAGCACCTGAATCAAGATTGGCACCGCCAGCAACGCGATCACACGCGGCTGTTGCAGAATCTCCTCACCTTGAAACGCGAATAGGAGCACGAGCGTCGCGAGTAGCGCGCCGATCGACCACGGCCCAATGCGGCTCATTGCCACCTCGAAGGAGGCCTGGCCGCGCTTAAGCAGGTAGCTGCGCCAGGCTTGAGCGATGGTGACTGGGATCACGATGTAAAGCACCACCGAGGTCACCAGCGTGCCCCAGGGAACCGCGATTGCGGATATGCCTAGGAGCAATCCCACCAGGGGCGCGAAGGCAACCACCATGATGGTGTCGTTCAACGCCACCTGCGAGAGGGTGAAGAGGGGGTCGCCGTTGGTGAGGCGGCTCCAGACGAACACCATCGCGGTGCAGGGTGCCGCGGCCAGCAGAATTAAACCGGCGATGTAGCTATCGAGCTGATCTGCCGGTAGCAGGGGCGCAAAGACATGCCGAATGAAAATCCACCCGAGGAGCGCCATCGAGAAGGGTTTGACGAGCCAATTCACGAACAGCGTCACGCCGATGCCCTTCACATGGTGTCGGATTTGCCCCAATGCGCCAAAATCAACTTTCACCAGCATCGGGATAATCATCACCCAGATGAGAAGCCCCAACGGCAGGTTGACGTGCGCCACCGAGAGACTGCCGATCACCTGAAAGGCACCGGGGAAAAACTGACCGAGGGCGATACCGATGACGATGCACAGGAACACCCAGACGGTAAGATAGCGTTCGAAAACGCTCATGCGGCGCTCGGTGGCGTCCTACCGATCGCGTCCATTTCTTGTTTGATGCGCAACTGATCGAGGCTCGCGATCGGCAGACTCAAGAACAATTTGATGCGTGTATCCATCGACTTGAAGGCTTGATTAAAAGCCGCCTTCTTGTCGATGTCGGTGCCCTGGACGGACGCCGGGTCGGGAATGCCCCAGTGCGCGGTTGTGGGTTTGCCGAGCCACACGGGACAGCTCTCGCCGGCGGCGTTGTCGCACACCGTAATAATAAAATCAAAACGCGGGCTCGCCGGCGTCGAGAATTCGTCCCAGCTCTTGCTGTGTAGGCCGTCGGTCGGAAAGTCCAAGCGCTTGAGAAGCTCGAGCGCGAATGGATTGACCTGGCCGTTCGGATGACTGCCAGCACTGAAGCCGCGAAACTGTCCCTTGCCGTGACGATTCAAAATCGATTCGGCCAAGATGCTGCGCGCCGAATTGCCGGTGCACAGGAACAGCACGTTGTAGATGCGCTCCGCCATCATATTCTCCGATTGCTTTTAAGAATGCAGCGCTTTTCTCATGCACACGGCGTATGCCGGACAGAGCGAGCGAAACTCAGCGCTCTGTTTCAAGCCGTCGCTGACGGACTGCCGATCGATGGCTTCATAGCCCAGGTAGCGAAAAAACCGTTCAGCCGTCTCCGTCAGCAGGACCAGCTGCTCGATACCGTCCACGCGGGCATCGTGTTCGAGCCGGGAGACGAGTTTGTGACCGAGGCCGTGCCGACGGTATTCAGGCGCAACGGCGAGCGAGCGCACTAGCGCCTCGCAGCCTTGGATGCGGCCTTCGCCGCCGGTACGCAGCATGCGGATTCACTGGCGGCGTGGCTCGGGACAGGGACGGTCGATGCGCCGTGATTGAAGACCGGCGTATCTTCGCCATAGACCGGGATGCGGCCGAGGGTGTGGAAGGTCTCCCACGCAATTCCCGTCGGATCGGTGACCCAGTATTTGTCGGATTTGGCGTAGCAGCAGGGCTGATCATTTTCTTGGATCAACTGGGCATCGGCCGCCTGCAGCTGCGTGTGTATGCCGCGTAATTCCTCGCCCGAGTCGACTTGGAACCCCAAATGATTGACGCCGACCGGTTGACGGCGCGTGGAGATCGCGAAGTTAACGCGCGGGTCCTCCAGCATCCATTTGGCGTAATCCGTCTGCTTGACCGCCGGCTGCTCGGCAAATAGAGTCGAATAAAATTGGATGGACTCGTCGAGATTTTCGACGCTGACGTGCAGGTGAAAACGTTTCATGCTCGCTTCCTCTTCGGTTGGATGGCTTCGGTCGCGGGGACTCCGCAGGATGGGCCGCAATCTTTGTCGGCCAAGCTGCAGCAGTTGTCGGCGAGAAACCCGATAAGTTCTTTCATGCGGGGAAAATTCGGGCTGTAGTACAGGAAGCGGCCCTCGCGGCGTGCTTCGATGAGTCCGGCGCGCTGCAACTCCTTCAAGTGAAATGAGAGAGTCGGCCCGGGGACGCTCAACTTTTCGGTGAGCTGCGAAGGGGTGTAGCCCTCCGGACCGCGCTTTACGAGCAAGCGAAACAGCGCCAAACGCGACTCTTGCGCCAATGCGGATAGGGAATCGACAACTTCTATTGATTTCATAATTCCAACTATATGAAACTATTGTTGCCAAGTCAATCTCAACGCTCTTAAGAGCAAATATCCCCTTTTCAGTTAGACCAGCACACCTGCCGCGGCTCCCAAGATCACGACTAGCAATGGCGGCACACGCCAGCAGATCAATAAAATGAAACACGCGAGCGCAATGGCGACATCACCTGGTGATTTGATGGAACCTGTCCAGAGCGGGTTGTAGAGAGCGGCGCCGAGCAACCCGACGACCGCGGCGTTTACGCCGCGCAAACTTGCCAGCGCGTTGGTGCGGCGGCGGAATCGATCCCAGAACGGGAGCGCACCCAACAGCACCAACATGCTCGGAAGGAAGATCGCGATAATTCCCAAGAACGCGCCGGTAACCCCATTCGGGGCAGGTGCCGCGACCGCGCCTAGATAAGCGGCAAAAGTGAATAGCGGTCCGGGCATCGCTTGAGCCGCCCCGTAGCCTGCCAGAAACATATCTTGACTGACCCATCCGGGGCCGACAAAGGCGTTCTTCAATAAGGGCAGAATGACGTGGCCGCCACCGAATACCAGTGCCCCCGCGCGGTAGAAGGCGTCGAATAATTGCGCTGTCGGCGAGAAGATACCCAAAACAGGGAGCGCTGCTAGCGTGATAAAGTAAGCAAGCAGAGCGATGATTGCGACTCGTCGCGAGACAGGCATCTGAAGCGACCCAGAGGATGCGGCTGGACCCACACGACACAGCCAAAGTCCCGCTAGGCCGCCGATCAAAATCACACTTATCTGAGCGAGCGCGGAGGTGCTGAATAAAATGATGATCGCCGCTACACCCGCGATAGATGCGCGTTCTCGATCGGGGCACAGGGTGCGGGCCATACCCCAAACTGCTTGGGCGACAATCGCTACGGCAACGAGTTTCAATCCATGGAGCAACCCGTTGCCCGTCGGGCCATTCAGCGACCCCGTTCCATAGGCAAAGGCCGTCATCAGCATGGCTGAGGGCAAAGTGAATCCAGTCCACGCTGCGAGACCTCCCCAGTAGCCCGCCCGCATCAACCCGAGGGCGAATCCCACCTTACTGCTGGCCGGCCCTGGCAGGAACTGGCAAAGCGCCACGAGATCGGTATACCCCGCATCGTCGACCCAGCCCCGACGCGTAACGATCTCTTCGCGAAAGTAGCCTATGTGAGCGATCGGCCCGCCGAAGCTCGTCAGCCCCAGCTTGAGGAATGTAAGAAACACTTCGAGCGCTGAGCGCTCACGCATATTTTAATATTTCCATAATTTTCCCGCTTGGCCGTGTCGCACATGGGCAAGATCTCGATTGACGGGCGGTGAATGCAGCAAATAACCGCGTGTGCACATCGCACGTCGGTATAGAGTTTATACCGCGAGAGCAAACAGTTCTCGAACTTCCCGCCGCTGGAACGCTCGACGATGGCTAGGTATTCACCGAGTGCGATGCCGATCCCTCGCGACTCTGTGCATTGTCGACAGCATTCGTGGCGTCGCTCAACACCTGTTCGAGAACCGCGAGATAGTCGATGTAACGCCTGCGCCCCAGCACCGTGATGCGAACCGAAGTCTGCGGTCGATTCTGGTCGATGCTCTTATTTACGCTCACCAGCTTTGCCTCTTCCAGCACTAGCAGATGCCGATTGAGGTTGCCATCCGTCAACGCACAAAGCCCCTTGAGTTCGCCAAAGCTCAAGCCCTTGTCATGCGTAATGAGCGATGTCAGTAGGCTCAGACGAGCCCGCTCGTGGATGACTCGGTCTAATCCATCGTAGGCATAGCGGGATATGACGGGCTTTTTCGATTCAACCTTCCTCATTATTATCCTCAAAGCAAAATCCCAGCACGGCGGCAATCAAGAGCTGCCCAACGCCAAAGGGCAGCCCCATGGTCCAAGGAAGGAAAACCTTGGAATGGCTCGCTACCATGACACTGCCAAGCCCAGCTGCGAGATACCATATACCGACCGCAAACATTTGCTTCGGAAGAAACCGGCAGGAGGCGAAAATACCTAGGCTAAATATCAACTCCCAAATACCGGGCAACAGCCAGCAATCCCCAGGCGCGAACCGAAGCAACACAACAGTGAATAAGACTCCGATCACCAGCGCCGGGAGGATCTGCTCCACGGCTGATTGCAACATTTCCTGGGTCAGGCCAACATGTACCCGCCGAGCCCGCGCGAAGGTTTCGATCCCGGACACAGCCATCGACACTGCCGCTACGCAAATCCAAATGACCAGGTTGGCAGTAACATCATACCTAGCCCAACCGCCCCACTCTGCCTGAACCCAGGCCACCACCATTGCCAGAAAGCCGCTGAATGCAATCGAGGCTGGCCCGTAGCCGCGAAATTGCGTGCCCCGCGCCATCTGATGACGTATCGAATGAATTTCCGCCAGCGCCCGCTCAACTTCCTTCATTGGTACAGGGTAGTCGAGCTGATGCCGCCAGTCCACAGCGTCTTGACGTCACCCTGTCTCCTGACCGTTCTTACTACGTTTAATCGCTTTCCTTTAGTCAATCGACCGGCGAATGTCTGCCCCAAATGATTGTCTCCATTGCCCGCTTACGTGCCGCAAGCATTGGGACTCGCAACACTCCGGACTTTGATAGTTGAGGCGTTGAAGTAATCAATCCCTGGTCAACTTGAGTCTTCGGTTCCCGACGGCGGGCAAAGTATGCCTGCGGGGACCCGCCGGTTCGACTGCGATGAGAGAGGTTTCCCTGATCGGCCCGCCGAATGCGCATTGCGCAGCGCGAGACGACGTTACGTGCGGCGCCGTCGCGTGTTTCCTAATGTCTTTCCGCAGTGGCGGCAATGAGGACAGCGTTGGTCCCACCAAAAGCAAACGAATTGGACATCACCGCCCGAAGCTCAGTACCGACGCGGGCGCCTTCCGCCACGTAATCTAGATCGCAGGCGGGATCCACGGCGGTTAAGTGCCGGGTGGGCGGTACGATCTTGCGGGTAAGGCAACCAATTGAGATGACGAATTCGAGCGCGCCGGCGGCTCCGAGGAGATGTCCGTGCATCGATTTTGTGGAACTGACCGGGATCACATAGGCGCGTTCACCAAACACCGCCTTGATAGCCGCGGTTTCTACCGCGTCATTTTGCAAGGTGGCTGTGCCGTGCGCATTGATGTAATCGATGCTCTCGGGGTTCATGCCCGCGGAGCTTAGCGCCGCGCGCATCGCGTTTGCTTGCCCCTCGATCGTTGGCCGGGTGATATGCGTTATATCGCTCGTCAGGCCATACCCTGAGAATTCGGCGCGAATGTCAGCTCCCCGCGCAAGCGCGTGCTCCCACTCTTCCAGCACCACGAACGCCGCTCCTTCGCCGATGACGAGGCCGCTGCGATTTTTGGAAAATGGACGGCAGGACGTAGAAGGGTCTTGCAAGTCCGTCACCGCGAGCGTCCGCATCGCCTCCCAGGCCCGTAAGACCCCGAAGGTCAACGGTGCCTCGGCGCCGCCCGCGATCATCACATCGACATCGCCGCTTTGAACGCGCCGCGCCGCCTCACCGAGCGCTACGGCAGAGGAGGAGCACGCGGTCGAATACGTGAGGTTGGGTCCCGACAACCCGTAGTCGATCCCGATCCAGGCAGCCGGTGCGTTACTCATCGCGGCCAAAATGTTGAGTGGCTGTACACGGTCGGAGCCCTCGCCATAGAGGCTGTAATACGCCTCGTCCGTGGTCGTCACCCCTCCCATACTTGAACCTACCGACACCCCGCACCGCTCGCCCACTTCCACGGCAAAATCAAGGCCTGCATCGGCAATCGCCTGCCCGGCGGCCACCAAGGCCAACTGACTCACCCGATCCAGCATGCGGCATCGGACGGCATCGAAGTGCGCGGCTTCGTCGAAGTCTACCGGCGCACCGATCGGTGAGCGCAATCGCTCGGCGCGCCTCGTCGTGAGTCGCCGAATCCCGGACCTTCCCGCGATCAGCTGAGTGAATAGCTCATCAAACCGGTTGCCCAGCGGTGAGAGGACGCCGAGCCCGGTGATCGCGACCCGGCGTTTCACAGTCACGCACTTAAGCGAATGGGCGTTTTCGGAACGGCACCTGTACGCAACTCGATCAACCTGTCGATATAGCTCACCACATCTTTCACGGTGAGAAGATCGGTCGGCGTGTCATCCGCAATTTTCAGATGGAAATCATCTTCAATCTTGAACATCAGCTCAAGGACTGCCAACGAATCGAGCCCGAGCGTCGTTAAGATCGCCTCAGGCGCGACTTGATCGCGTTGTAGGCGATAGTCTTTAACCAGGATATCTTGCAATCGTTGTAGCGTACTCATATCGTTTTCTCGCTGAAGGTGGGAATTTGTGCGCCAGGCCGCGCCTTGCCGGCACAACGGGCTGCGGTAGTCAGCAATGCGGGCCACTGTCGCAAAAAGGCGCCCACCGGCGCCGCTAAAGGCGCGCGCATGGCAACGTGCGCATACAGAGCAGCAAGGTGCATCCGCGGGCGAAAGGATTTGTGCCAGGCGCTCGCATACGCCCGATGCGAAGCGCTCAACGCTTTCGCGCCGATCGCCGTATTGGCGTGCATATGAAGGCTCTCGACCAAGAATTTGGAGGATTGTAGCGCCATGCTGATTCCCTCACCAATCAACGGGTGGGTCTCCCCCGCCGCGTTACCGACACGAAAGACGCCTGGCACCTCCCGCAAACGGACGCCCGGTCGTAGCGGCCCCACGGTTAGCCAAGACCCCGCCTGAGATGCCTGTCTCAGGGCCTCGCGCACGCCGCGGCACGACTCCCGCAAATGGGATCCGACCGCCTTACCGGCCGGTACCCCGGGGTACCTTAATCGAAGTGCGCGCAAGGCGTCACGCCGAATGCACAGCGCCACCGTCGTCCGCCCCCCATCGGCGGCGACCATTCCGCCATAGCCCCCCTCGAGCGCCACCACGGGCAATAATCCCGGTGCGAGTGCCGATTGACAAAAGGTGGCCTTGAACGCGAACAGGTCCGAGGCGCGTTGCGGCACTCGATGCGCGGACTTTCTCAAAGCCTTGAAGTGCGGCCCCGTTTCCCAGGAGCCATGCGCATCGATGATGATGGATGCGGATAGAGTTTGCACCTTTCCTGGCGATGATGAGCCCCGCGGAAAGCCGAGATGCTCAATCTCACACTGAAATTCGCCCGGTGATCCCCAAACCCTGCGCACCCTCGCCGGCTGCCAAATGCGAACGCCCACCATACGCGCGCGCTCAAGCAATAGCGCATCAAACACATCCCTCCCTAGGGCTCTGCCATATAGACCGACGCTTCCCTGACATGCCGGCATATCGGCGGTGACCGCGGTGTCGCCGCGCATCCACCCCACCCGCTTCAAGGGAGCGCCAGCAAGCCGCCCGAACGCCTCCCCTACCCCGAGCTCATCTAATAACGGAAGATTCCCGGCGCCGATGCATTCCCCACAGACTTTTTGTCGGGGATAACCATGTTGCTCCACGAGCGAGACCTGCCAGCCGGCGTGCGCCAACAAAATCGCGGCAGACGTTCCGGATGGGCCGCCCCCGATGACCAGCGCATCCCTCCTGTGGGTCATTTGCGGTTATCCATGGCGACACTCGGTTCGAACCGCTGTAAAGCAATGGATAAAGGGCAACGCCGCATATTCTTCGCACGTCCACGGCTGAGAGATCTTCGGCCACAGAGCGGTCAATTCTTGGGCGCGAAACCCCGCGGCGACGCTTTTGACGGCGTCCGCCCGCGTAACCTGGTTTACCCCCAATAGGCCAATGAGCTTGCTGCCAACCTCGGCGATCTGATTGCGACGCGGCTCGCAGGCGACAAACGCGTCGGCGTTTAATGCGATGCCACGCAGTAACACGGGAAGGGTGTTGGTATCGAAATGATGGAGGAAAAGCGTTGTAATGCACAAATCGATCGGCTCAGCATCCCTCGCCACCGCCCAGTCGAGCGCATCTTCACGGAGAACCGTCAACTGCCATCCCAACGCCTGATAGGCTTCTCGGGTCTGCGCGCTCAATAAATCGTGACGATCTAGGAGGGTGAGCGACACCGCGCGCCAAGGAGGGTTGATCGCCTGTGCCAAGCGCAACATCAAGGAGCCGTCCCCGGCTCCCAGTTCGAGAACTCGTTGCGGGCGCTTGGCAAGCCTTAAACGTTCAATGGCGTCCTTGAGAATTCTGAGCGAACCCATGGCGCGATGCACCCGCCGCAAATCGCGGCGGGACTGGCAAGCGCGCGGATCATTTGGACTGAGCTCATCGAGCAATTCGGGCAACACGGTGCGGAAGGCAGAGGACATTACGGCTATTCGACCGCGAGTAAAGCGCCGTGGCAGGTAAACCCCGCACCGAAGGACGACATCCACCACAATCCCCCTGGCGCTGCATCGGAAAGTGCCGCGTCTAACACGAAATAGACGAAGGCGCTGCTTAAATTACCGTATCGACGCAGTGCCTCGCGGCTGTACTTGAGTTCATCACCGCCAAATCCGAATCGATCAGCAAGTGCAAGAAGCACATCGCGGCCACCCGCATGAAAGATCCAGCCCTTGATCTGAGCGCGTTCTACTCCGGCCCGTGCCAACGCATCGTTCAATACTCTATCGGCATATTCGGAGGCCAGGCGTGGGACTTGCCGCGTCAATATATTGCGCAACAGGCCACCCCGCTGCTCAAATCGCAAGGCCTCGCGTTCTTGAGTGTTCATTAACGACGCCGTCTCTCGCCATTCCACGCGGCGACGATCAGGCGGCGGATGGCGCGATAAAACCGCCGCGCCGGCCCCGTCGCCGAAGAGGCACGCGCTGATGAGAACCCCAGGATCATCGTCCAAGTACATCGCTGCACTACACACTTCGACGCAAATCGACAGCACGTGCTCGCATTGCGAATTAAGGAGTGCGCTCGCGACCTGCCAATTGGGCAGCGCACCGGCGCAGCCCTGGCCGACGAGGTCAAAACCCAGTACGTCGCTGCGCAAGCCCAGCCGCTCCACCACATAACCGCTTAAGCCTGGGCAGAGGTAACCTGTACAGGTGGTAACAATCACTGCGTCGATCGCCTCCGCCTTGAGTGACGCACGCAGAAGCGCGTGCTGCGCGGCCGCCGCCGCGAGCCGCGGTGCATAGGTGGCGAATCGACGGTGCAACGTATCCGGGTCGATCGAAAAGACTTCCTTCAGCGACTCGACCGCGAGCCAACGCTCCTCGATTCCGTTGTCGCGACGAAGCACAGTTTTGGCCACAGCGTGGGCGCGAGGACTCAGTCGTTCAAACCACTCGGATTGGGCAAACGCTTCCCAGCAATCTGCCTTGCTGTAGCATCGTTCTGGCAAAGCTGTGCCGATGGCGTTTAAGAACATGACGTCGCTCCGAGTGCGTCTTTCACCTCGCGGCGCAAGGGCTCGAGGAATCAGCATCCTACTTTGAACGAAAAAGTTCGGTGCGCTACCGAACACAGACGGAGAATGGACCTGGTTTTACCATCTATGAATGAGGCGCGTTAGCTACGCACCGTCCATCACTGCATTCATCGTTACTCCAGCATCCCTAAGTAGCTTAACAATACTTTGCACCACCAAGTACTACTCTCACCTGGAATTGCTACTTTATCCCTTGCCTTCAGCTCTCAATAATATACTATACTTTGCGCGGCAAAGTTACTGTGTTACGTGGGCTCCCCTCGGAAACCTTCGGCGCACGCGCGATCGATCTTGGTATTCAACTGAGTGATTCCGCGTCGATTGGGACGGGCAATATGACTGGACACGCCGTAGGCTCTGCAAACAGCTTCCGTCACTCTTGGTCCCGGGCGGTTCGCATATGGGCCCCTTACGCATGGCTGGCTCTACTGATTGTGCTGATCGGAGTTCTGGGCCTTATTCATAACTTTAGGCCCCGACAACTCGTGGAATCGTGGATCAACATCCACGCGCTGTTTGGATTGCTTCTCTGCTGCTTAGTTCTAGCCCGGTACCAACGGTGCATCAAGCTATCGCCTAGCATGCTAACCACAGAGATTCATGAGTTGTCCCGTCACCTCTCGCGCTTCGTGTACTTGTCGCTCTATCTTGTCGTAGGGCTCAGGCAGGTGATTAGTATTATCGACAGCACATGGCACGGCGGCGCGGTCGACTTCAATTTTTTTGACGAACGTTTTCGCAATGGCCCGGATACTAAGGTATTTGATCCGAACAACGATTGCCAACTGTTGTTGGCATCCGGTCTTTTCGTCCTCGTGATCGTTCGTGTTTTGGCATTCAGACTGTGGTTGCGCTCAGTGGAGCGGTTGGCAATTACAACGGCAGTGGTCCAAGGTAATCTAAATCGCGCATTAAGAGACTGAATATAGTTTGATCCGTCGCCCGGGGCGCTCTACGCGATCGTTTTACGTCGATGGCAATCAGGATAATACGTACATGATTGTCAAGGCTATTGAGGCCATGAGCGTGCCGAGCGAGATATGCTGGATACCTACCAAATGAGGAGTGGGCGCTATCTCGTCAAGCCGGTCACTTTCTCCGCGTTTATCGCAGTGGTTGCGCAACTAGGACTGTAGGGGCCGGACCGTTCCTGGCAGATCCAACATGCTACTGACGGACATGTGTGTGGTGCCGTACAGACGACCTCGAACGAGGTTCGGTAGAACTTCTACTCGGCCTGCGTCCCCATGCGGCCCTTTAACGCGGCTGTCTGGCCGCGCTTTTTTTTGGCGAGCCCCTTTTCGTACGCCGTTGCCCGTCGTGGCTGCGCACAACGTCAACGCATGACTCGCCCAGCTACAAGTCGACGGATTCTAAGAGCGGCAGCCAGCGCTGCGCCTCTGGCGGCGGTAAGGCGGCGAGGAGGTGGTTCTGGCTGGATATGGCGGGCTCCATTATGCAATCGTCCTTCCCTGTGAATGAAGATTTCGATCAACGCAGTACGGTCTGCTGAATTGCTTGATCGAACCCGGCACTCTCCCGGAGACGGGCATCAATCGTCTGTACGGTGTCTGACATAGCAAAAGTTATACGCTCAGCCCGCGAATTCCGGTAAATATTTCAAACTATGTTGGGCGCCGCACAGACGTCGGCTTTCCGTAACCTCTACCGTCCACTCAAGCACAAGTAATTGATCCCAAGGAGCGGGGGGATTTGCGCTCATCCCTTTAAAGTCTGCGGCATGAGGTAAATTGACATGGATAGCTCTCAAGACATCGCGCGCGCCGTCGCCGCGATCAGGCGGATCGATGCCGTGCCGACACTACTGAAAGTGTTGTGCGAGATGACCGGCCTGAGATTTGCGGCGGTAGCCCGAGTCTCGGGCATGACCTGGACCGCTTGTGCCGTGCGGGACGAACTCCCCCTCGGGGTAAAACCCGGCGGCCAGCTCGCGTTCATGGCGAGTGTCGGCGTTGATTCGCAAACCGCCCGCGTGCCCATCGTGATCGACCAGGCGAGGATGCTTCATACCCCGCGCGGCGCCGCGTTGGGCTCTAACGGCTTGACGACCGTGATCCAAGAACTTCAGGTTGCGCAACCGGACTGTAAAATCCTATCGACGATTGATGTCAGTCGCTCAGTGCGCTGTGATTTAGGCAGGCTGCAACAAGTAGCCTCGAATCTTCTAGGGAACGCATTGACGCATGGGCTGGCCGGCAGCCCAGTCAAATTTAGCGCAGGAACTGACGAGCATGATTTGGTGCTGGAAGTGTGGAACTCAGGGGAACCTATAGCGCCGGAAAGCCTCGTTAAGATTTTCGAGCCTTTTTGGCGACATTCCGCGTCGGCCAGTCGAAATGGCTTAGGGCTGGGCCTGCACATTTGCTCGCAGATCGTTCGTGCTCACCAAGGCAAGATCGCTGTCACCTCGACTGCGGAGCATGGCACTCGATTTACAGTCCGACTGCCGCTAACGGAAGTTCTGCTATCGACCGCAACCTTCCCCGACGCAGCGCCGGAACCCGTATTTCATCCGTCTATTGCGGCCGTCCGATCATCCAGCGAATCGATTTCTGCATCCTCGTAATTTCGCGTTCGAACTCTCCTCATAAGTGTGGGTCTGCACAGCAGATATCGCTTCCCGCCTAGAACTCTTTCCAGGAATCAGTGCTTCCCACGGCCTTAAGGCGTGGGGGCGAAGAATTCCCCGTGTTCTTTTTGGCAGCCCTTGCCGGCGCGCGCACTGCACTTGGCGCCGCGGGCATAGGCGGAGCTGAGGAGTTGACGGCGGTCGGCGCGGCCCGGTGGTCGCCGGTGTTGAATTGGTCCATCAAATTATTCAGGATTTCGGACTGCTCCCGAAGCGACTCGGCCGCAGCGGCGGCCTCCTCTACTAACGCCGCATTCTGCTGGACCGTTTCGTCGATCCGCATTACGGCCTGATTCACCTGCTTGATTCCCGTCGATTGCTCCTCCGACGCTGATGCGATTTCGGAGATGATGTCGTTGACCTTTTTTACAGAGATCACGATCTCGCCCAGGGTCGCGCCGGACTCGTTGACCAGCCTGCTGCCTTCCTCGACTTTCATGACACTGTCCTGGATGAGGCCCTTGATTTCCTTGGCCGCCGTGGCACTTCGTCCGGCGAGACTGCGAACCTCACTGGCAACCACGGCAAAGCCTCTGCCTTGCTCGCCCGCCCGCGCTGCCTCGACCGCGGCATTCAGGGCGAGGAGGTTGGTTTGGAACGCGATTTCATCGATCACACCGATGATGTCTGATATTTTCTTGCTCGACGCATTGATACCCCGCATGGCTTCAACCGCGCTCGAGACGACCCGGCCGCCTTTCTCGGCATGCTCACGCGCGGCTTTCGCCACTTGACTGGCTTGACGGGTATTTTCGGCATTCTGTTCGACGGTCGCACTCATCTCCTCGATACTGGCGGCAGTCTCCTCGAGTGAGGAAGCTTCCTGCTGGCTGCGATTCGATAGGTCGCCGTTTCCCTGTGCGATTTGCCCAGAGGCACTCGCCACCGAGGCCGCGGCACCACGAATTTCCGTGACCACACTCTTAAGACGGGTTGCGCATTCATTCACCGCGTCGCTCAATTTCGCGAAATCGCCGGCAAATTGCCCCTGCATGGCTATGGTCAGATCGCCCGCCGCGATGCCGGAGATGACCCGGGTCGCCTCGCCGAGGATCAGACGGTTTTCGTTCTTTTGGTTCGTGACGTCAATCGCGTACTTGACGACCTTCACTGGCCGGTTGCGCGCGTCAAGAATCGGGTTATAGCTCGCCTCCAGCCAGAGCTCCTTGCCGCCTCTGCCGAGGCGCAGGTATTGGCCCGACTCGAACGCGCCGCGCCCGAGCTTTGCCCAAAAGGCGCGGTAGCCCGAACTGTCGCGGTAGACTGGTTCGACAAACATACTGTGGTGCTTGCCCCGGATCTCGTCGAGCGTATAGCCGACGGCGGTGAGGAAATTTTGGTTGGCGGTGAGGATTGTCCCGTCGAGCTGAAACTCAATGACCGCAAGACTCTTGTCGATCGCCTTGAGCTGTCCCGTGACTTCCGCTTCGCGTACCTTCGCGGCCGTAATGTCGGTGGCGTACTTGATGACTTTGAGCGGCCGCTGATGGGCATCGAGGATGGGATTATAGTTTGCCTCCAGCCAAATTTCCCTGCCGCCCTTGCCGATGCGAAGATACTGTCCTGCGTCGTATTCGCCGCGGCCGAGTTTCGCCCAGAAGGCACGATAGTCCGCAGAGTCGCGGTACGCAGGCTCGACGAACAAGCCGTGGTGTTTCCCGCGGATCTCATCGAGCGTATAGCCGACCGCATTGAGGAAATTGTGGTTGGCGGTAAGGATGGTCCCGTCGAGCTGAAACTCGATGACCGCCTGCGCCTTGTTGATCGCAGCCACCTGCCCCTCCAGGTCCATCAGCCGCTGGGCTGTATTCGTATCGGCCGAAGGTTTGCGAAAGATCATGAGGAAGGCCTTGATGGCGATGCCATTGGTGGGAAGGTTGGAAAAGATCGTAGCGGCGGTGCGGTCAGGCCGCGCCCAGGAGCGCCGCCGGCTCAATGGACACCCAGTCTTGGCCGATCAGCGCGTCCACGTCGAGCAGGACTATCATGTGATCGCTGACTGTGGCGAGACCTTCAATAAAATCGAGTTCGGTGTCGACGATGAGCGCGGGGGCACTCCGCAATTCCGCCGCGCCAATGTCGATGACATCAGCCACATTGTCGACCACCAACCAATACTCCCCTCGACCGCCGGGCATCGTCACAGATAACACGATAATGACCGTAACCGGGGTGAACTCCGCGCGCTCCAGCCCTAAGCACACTCTGAGATCAACGATGGGGACGATTGAGCCACGCAGATTCAAGGCACCCAGTACATGCGACGGCGAGTTTGGGAGCCGCGTTACCGGGGACCATCCACGGATTTCGCGGACACGCAGAATATCCACCCCGTCGATTTCACCACCGAGACCAAACGTCAGCACCTTGCGCGATGCAGCATCAGGCGGATCTTCCCGAGTAGAGCTCAACAGGGTTGTCATTAATGCCTCCGTGGTCTCTTGGATTATTCCAGACCACCGCTTGAGGCGGCGTCGGCTCGCGGTTACCGAAGGTATCGGCGCGGCATCTACGATTCTTGACTGATTCCCGTGATGGTGCAATGCGCCTATCGAAGTTCTGATCCGTATACCGGCTAGTGGGAGCTCAACGCCCCCCATGCGCGGCATATCGAGGTCGACGATATTTGGCAGACGATACTGAACCGTAGGTTCAAGACGGCCAAAATTGGCAACCCCATTGAGTGCGCGAACGACGGCGTCGAGGCACTAGAAGTTAATTGAGAAACGATGTAGGCAAACTCCTCTAGATCAAAGCAAAGTGCACTGCACCTTTCACATCCCGATTTCCAACGCCGCCGCGAAATTGGTGCTGCGCGAGAACGTCGAATCGATGAATGATTCCATTGTAGCGAGTGATTGAATTGTCGCGCCCCGGGATGACGGAAAACCTATAAATGACTGGACGGGCACATTTTAGGAAATCAATGGTCAAGAATGTACTCGCAGCTGCCGATGTATGGACGTGCCGGCATGGGTCCGACAGCCAACGAAGCGCGATCCTATATGTGCCATATTTCTTCCCTGCTGCGCGATGTTCTGCTCCCGGAGGAGCGGCGGTGACTGTGGTCAATCCCAACCCCTCGGCGGATAACGACGGAATATTCACCTCGTATGCCGCTCTGGCCATTGCGCTGATCGGGGATATCAAGGGCGCCTGTCTCCTGGACCCGGCATTGCGTCGGAGTGGCGAATTCGGGGATTTGACGGCGGCGGCGGCGGCAAGGTGGATCAGATCCCTGCGATCTACCTCTGACCCGGCGGCTCCCCTGCAGATTGCTGACCAGAGCGCCGGTCGGCAGTTCACTGCGATTCCTTTGAGCCTTGCGGACGGAACGTTGCTCGGCACATTTTGTATCAACCAAGTTTCGACTTTGATTCCCTCCGAAGGACCGTCTGGGGCCATTGCTCTGACACGACGCTTGAAGCCATTGCTGGACTGCATTCAAAGGGACCTCAGGACGGCGAATTCGGCGGGGCGCCAAGTCAAGCAACTGACGGAGCATTCGGCCGATTTAGAATGGCTATTCAAGGTCACGGCGGGCCCGCATGTCGTAGCCAATAACCGGCGACTTCTTGAAGAACTTCTGGACGCAGCTACACAACGCATGAGTAGCGAGTTGGGAGTGTTGTTCATACCGGATAAACGCCTGACGATCCTCCATGAGAACGATATAGAGCCCGCCGTGGAACTTCGCGAAGCATGGGAGCAGACCAAGAGTCATTTGATGTCCTGGGTTCAGCGCCAGCACAAGCCATTGGTCGTCAATCGGGTCGGTCATGGCAAACCTGAGAGCGTCCGCTGCAAGGTGTTGTGCGTTCCGCTCGTCAAGGAAAATGACCGCGTCATTGGCACACTCGCGTTTTTCAACGGCCCGGAGCGAAATGACTTTCCGGGACGGCAAGTTATTCTCGCGCAACATATAGCACGACAGGTCGTAAGCATCGCCGAGGCGCAATTCGATTTGATGACTGGTCTCTACACCCGGGCTGGGCTCGACCAAATGGCTGTCGCAGGCGACGACGACATCACCTCCGTGGACAGCAGCGTACTGTATGTTGACATCGACCATATGCACGTACTCAACGAGCTGCACAGCTTCGACCTCGGCAACGAGTTGATTATCAGAGTGGCGGACCTCTTGGTTCCTCCCCTACTCCCACCCGACGCCCTCGCCGCCCGAATCTCGGGAGATCGATTCGCCGTCGTACTGCCAAACTGCGACTCCAAGGTCGCGGTGACCATCGCCGAGCAACTGAAGATCGCTGCGGGAAAAATCGCCATAGGACCATCGAAGGAGACTTTCGACATCTCCATCAGCACCGGCATCTCCGCGCTTCTTCCGATGCCCGACGGACTGGCGCGTGCCATCGCCGCCGCGGAAATCGCTTGTAAGACCGCCAAGAACCGCGGTAGAAATCGCATCGAGGTATACACCTTCGAAGACACAAGCATGATGCGCCGCCATGCTGATGCGCTC
>Ga0302310_10001597_pt1 | contig 19174 bp, 15 predicted proteins | sample III_Palsa_N1_2_FD_200451 | JGI IMG/M metagenome (GOLD analysis project Ga0302310, IMG submission 200451) | Peat permafrost microbial communities from Stordalen Mire near Abisko, Sweden - III_Palsa_N1_2 | ecosystem: Environmental > Terrestrial > Soil > Palsa > Peat permafrost | place: Sweden...
GTGCCGAGCGGCTCGCCAGCGCGGGTAAGCGCGTTCTGGTCATCGATCGGCGCTCCCATATTGGCGGCAATGCGTACGACGAAATCGACGCCGCGGGTGTGCGTGTCCACGTCTATGGGCCGCATTTATTTCACACCAACGGAAAACGCATTTTCGAGTATCTGTCACGGTTTACCACGTGGCGCTTTTATGAGCATCGGGTACTCGCCGCGGTCGACGGAAAATTCTATCCCATACCAATCAACCGCCGCACGATCAACGACCTTTATGGCCTGAGCCTCGACGATGCCGGCGTGAGCTCGTTTCTCGAGAACGCCCGCGAGCCTCGTGAGGTCCTGAAGACCAGCGAGGATGTGGTGTTGAATAGCGTCGGAAGCGATTTGTGCGAAAAATTTTTCCGCGGCTACACGAAAAAGCAATGGGGCCTGGATTTGTCGGAGCTGTCAGCTGGGGTTGCCGCCAGAATACCGACTCGCACCAATGATGACGACAGGTACTTCACGGATACGTTCCAATTCATGCCGGCGGATGGCTATACGGCGCTATTCCGGAAGATGCTCGACCATCCTCGCATCGATATCAGGCTGGCGGTCGACTACGCGGACATTCGAGGCCGGATTGATGTCGACACCACGGTGTACAGCGGACCAATCGATGCTTATTTCGACTATCGGTACGGGAGACTCCCCTATAGGTCGCTCGAGTTCGAGCACCTGCACCTGCCCGATTGCGAGCAATACCAGGCGGTGGGGACCATCAACTATCCGAACGACCAGGAATTCACACGTATAACGGAATTCAAGCATGTGACCGGGCAACAATGTCGTGGGACATCCATTGTCCGGGAACACCCGAAAGCGTCTGGCGAACCCTACTATCCGATTCCGCGGCCGGAAAACGAAGCGCTGTACAAACGGTACCAAGAACTCGCGAACATGGAGGCCAACGTGAAGTTCGTCGGCCGTTTGGCGCAATACCGCTACTACAACATGGATCAGGTCGTGGGCGCCGCGTTGAAAACCGCGAGCAATCTCACGGGTGAGGCGATCGCCGACTAGGACCGAAAATGGTTGACTGTCACAGTTGTCTGATAGGTTGAACGCCATGAAATCATTTGTTAAGCCCGCGGATAGGCAGAAGCGCGAGTCCCTCGATGGGTGAAACTGTCGCCGCGGTCGTTGTCACCTATAACCGATCTCGGCTGCTCCTGGAGTGTCTCGACGCATTGCTGCGTCAGACGCGGCCCGTGGACCGGATCGTCCTCATCGATAACGCGAGCTCGGACGACACGCCCAGGCTGCTTGAGTCGAAGGGATATTTGAGTAATCCCAAAATCGCCTATACGCGTCTGGATTCCAATACCGGTGGTGCCGGGGGTTTTCATGAGGGCATGAAAAAGGCCTATGACGCGGGTTTCGATTGGGTCTGGGTCATGGATGATGACGCGGAGCCGCACGAGGACGCGCTGGAGCTCATGGAGCCCAGCTTTGCCGTCAAGGGTAGCGGTGGCGTCGCCAATCTCACGCTGGGCCTCGACGGGCTGCCTCAAACCGAGCATCGGGGATGGTTGGATTTGCAAAGCTCCAGGCTGCGAGCGCATCGACCCATCGACCCTCAGGGGTTGGTCACGAACATGGAAATCAGCTTCGCCTCCTTCGTCGGCCTCGCGGTCCACCGCAGCGCCATTGAACGGGTGGGCCTACCGAAGCGGGAGCTGTTCATCAAGGGAGATGACCTGGAGTACTGCGTGCGCCTGGCTTCCATCGGTCCATTGATTTTGGTTCCGGGCAGCAAAATTCGCCATAAAGATCAAGTAAGTACGACTTTCGAACGCCGCCGCCGCTTCGGCTACGAGTCGAATCGGATACCCATCGATAAGCTATGGCTCAACTACTTCTCGCTGCGGAACCTGCTATGGATCCGCCGCGAGCATGTCGGCAGTGGAATTGCCGCGAGATTCGCCGCCCGTCAGTACACGAGGCACATTCTCGGAATTCTGGTATTCGATTCCCACAGGCGGGTCCGGTCTCGCTTCTATTGGAACGCCATAACCGATGCTTGGGCGGGCGTATTCGACAACGATAAGCCTCGGCGGCTCACCCGCATCACGCCGGCAGCCTGATGCAGGTCGTGTCATTAAAATTCACGGAGGACAAGGCCCATGACTAGTGCGACCGAACTACCCTTAGGCGCCGAAGCCGGCTCCATGGCCGGCCGCTTGGTGCCGCCGATAGTCAAGGAGTTCTGGAAGAAGGTTGCTTCCCCGCAGGTTCAACGCGTAATTATACAGTCGCCCATACGCGCCTACATTCATCCTCATACTCACCTGGGAAAAAATCTGCTGGCCACCGGCCGCTATGAGATCGAGACGGAGGACATACTTCGCGACGAACTACGGAAGAACGACGTGTTTCTCGATATTGGCGCGAATGAGGGGTTTCTATCCGCATACGCCGGGACGCTCGTGGGTCGCTCGGGATGGGTAATCGCGGTCGAGCCCCAGTCCAGACTGCAGTCCCTGATTGAGATCAACTTGCGGCTGAACGATATATCGCGATTTCATATTCTCCATCGCGCCATCGGCGAGTCGTCCAGTGAGACCGCTGAAATCAATTTGTATCCTGAGACGAACAGCGGCCAATCAAGCTTGCTGAAAAAACCCCGCTTCGGCTGGACTGCGATTCGGCGTGAACAGGAGAAGATCCGCTTCATCACTCCCGCCGAGATACTGAAGGAGTGTTCCGTCGAGCGTTTCGACATGGTCAAGGTCGACGTCGAAGGATTCGAGCATAAGGTGGTCGATGCGCTATTACCACTCATCCGCGACGGCCGAGTCGGCAAGCTGTTGCTCGACTATCACGCGGCAATCCTTGCAAAATTCGGGATCGACCCGGCGTCCATTCATAAAAAGCTGGTGAATGCCGGAATGCTGGTCGTCCGCGGTGACAGTGAGCACCTTCGGTCCTATTTGTTGTACCGCCATCCGTCCGTCGCGGCCGGCCACGGCGGTCAGCGCTAGAGGCTCGCCTCGGTACCCGCGATGCGAATTCTTACGATTGCCCATGATCTCGAGTCGGGAGGTTTACAGCGCGTTGCGCGAAATTTCGCGCTCGGCTATCGCCGGTTCGGCGTTGAGTCGGCATTTTTAGGCTACCGCGGAGGGGGCGCCTTCGCGCAGCAACTCGTTGATGCCCATGTTGAGGTGTTTTGCGGATCTTCGGAGGACTCTCTGCAGCGCGCCGCGTTGAAACACGCTCTGGATTGGCAACCCGACGTGATCCATATTCACCGGGATGGGTATGGTGATGCGCGGCTCTCAGCCATGCTGTTGACCGCAAAGGCGTCAGTCCGTCGCGGCACCACGGCGCCGGTGGGGGTTGTCGAGACCAATGTCTTCGGTCGAGTCGACTACAGCGCCGATCGTCACTGTATCGACGTCCATTATCTCATATCGCGCTGGTGTCTATGGAAGTGGCAGCGCTGGTCGCGAACCCTGTCTCCGCGACCCATCGGCATCGTCATGCCCAACCTCGTGATGAACGGCGAATTCTCGCATCGATCCGCCGAGACCCGCCAAGAGTTCCGGCGAGCTCGTGGCATTCCCGAGAATGCCTTGGTATTCGGACGCGTGGGATCCCTATTCGAGCCCAAGTGGTCGGTCGTCATCTTTGCCGCATTCTCCACCTATGCGGCGAGTCATGCTGAAGCATGGCTGCTGTTGGTCGGGCTGCCCGCGGAGTTGCGCCGCGCCGTCGCGGCGCTGCCGGATGACATACGCCGTCGGGTGGTGCTGGTGGATTTCATTCATGACGACGGCGCCCTTCAAGATATCTACGGATCGATGGACGTGTTTCTCCACGCATCCCGGATCGGCGAAAGTTTCGGTATGGTCCTGGCCGAAGCATTGCTGTGCGGTCTGCCGGTGATCACCTTGAGCACGCCGGATAAAGACAACAGTCAGCTCGAAATCGTCGGCCATGAGGCGGGCGGCCTCGTGGTGGCTGACGTTGCTGGAATGATAAACGCCATGCGCAAACTCGAAAAGCAGGAATTGCGGCGGCAATACGCCGCCATGGGAGCGTCGGAAATTATCAGGAGATTCGGCGCTGAAACATTGATACCGGCCGCGATCGACATCGCGCAACTGGTATCAGAAGGGCTGTCGCGTCAGCAGCTTCGACGGCGACTCCTCGCACGTCCGCAAGTATGCAGCTACGTTCCGGACGAAGATATTTCAGCGCTCATGCAGGGCTGCATGGGTCGATATAGCCTGAAGACCCTGGCACTCAAGAACCTCGTGTCAAATCCCTATCTTTACCGGGCCTACCGTCGAGTGACGCGGCAACCCATATAGCGGATAGCAGTATCAGCTCGAGGTAAGGACTTCGTCCCCGATCCGTCACGCTCTTGCAACACAAACTCGATATCTAGATGGGCTGGCTCAGCTTGCGTCGCCGCTCGACCGAAATACATCGGTTGCCTAGGGCGGCACCTGTCTGTTGGGCGGAGGAGAAATTGGGATGTCAGTGAACTTTATCGATCGCACCCCCACCAGCGGATTCGTTTGGCGCCTATCCTGGGCTCCGATCCTAAGTCTAGCCGTCACGGTCGGATTGAGCCTGTGGCTCTTTTGGGATGGTTTATGGCTGTTGGGATCGGTGTGGACGACCAGTCCCGAATACAGCTACTGCATCTTGATACCGCCAATCGCAGTGTTCTTGATTTGGCAGCAAAAGGATCGCCTGGAGACCATACCGTTCGAAGGCAGCTGGGGAGGGGTTGCGCTGGTGCTGCTCGGCGGCGGACTTCTGGTATTGGGCCAATTGGCGACCATCTATACGTTGGTCCAATACGCGTACCTCGTCACTCTGTACGGACTGGCCCTATCGTTCACGGGCCGAAGAGCCTTTCGCATCATTGCGGTCCCGATGTTGATCCTGGCGTTCATGATTCCTTTGCCGTCGTTCTTTTTCTACAACTTGTCGACCAAGCTTCAGCTGTTGTCTTCCCAGTTGGGCGTTTGGTTCATGCGCTTGTTCGATATCAGCGTATTTGTAGAAGGCAACGTTATCGATCTAGGCGGCTACAAACTGCAGGTCGCCGAGGCCTGCGACGGTCTACGTTACCTGTTTCCTCTGATGACTCTCGGATTCTTGATGGCGTACTTCTACAAGGGCGCACTGTGGAAGCGTGTCGTACTGTTCCTCTCGAGCGCGCCCATTACCATTGTGATGAACAGTTGGCGTATCGGCACCATTGGGCTGATGGTCGAGCATTGGGGCATTGGCATGGCCGAAGGGTTCCTTCACGAATTTCAGGGCTGGATGGTTTTCATGCTGAGCGCCGGCCTCATGCTCGGCGAAATGGCGTTGCTGAATCGATTGGGGCGCGAGCGCGGAACCTGGCGCGAATTGTTCGGTGTGGAGTTCCCGGCGGCAACGCCTACGGAAGCGGCACGGCGACTGCGTCCCGTCCCCCGGACATTTGCCGCGGCAGCGTCGGTATTGGCGGTCTTTGTCGTCGTAGCATTGGCTCTCCCCCGCCCGGCGGAGATTATCCCTACGCGAGAAAGTCTCTCCGAATTCCCCATGAGGCTGGGCGATTGGACTGGACGACGCCAATCCATGGAAGGCGTTTATTTGGACCAACTGCAACTGGACGACTATGTGCTTGCCGACTATGCAAACTACGGCAGCCAATCGGTCAATCTGTACATCTCCTATTATAATTCACAGCGCAAAGGCGAGGCTGTTCACTCGCCTCGCGCATGCCTCCCGGGCGGCGGCTGGCAGTTGCGAGACTTCGATCAGCGAACGTTGACGACTGTGATGGTCGACGGGCGTCCGCTGCGAGTAAATCGTACCCTCATAGAACTCGGCAACCAGCGGCAGCTGGTCTACTACTGGTTCCAGCAGCGCGGTCGGGTCATCACGAATGAATTCGTGGTCAAGTGGTACCTCTTTTGGGATGCGCTGACGCGGCAGCGGACTGATGGCGCCATGGTGAGGCTCATTACGGCGTTGCCGCCCACGTCCAAGGAAGCCGACGCGGATGAACGCCTCACGGACATGGCTGGGTTGATTGCGCCGACGCTGACGCGCTACGTTCCTGATTAGGTCCGCATGCTGTACGTCATGCCTTTTCTGCTGGCCATGGTCGTCACCATGGCGTGGCTGCCCGTGTTCGGGCGAGTCGCGACGAAGTGGGGCATCGTCGATAAGCCAGGCACTCGTAAGGTTCATACGATTCCCATTCCGCGGATCGGCGGCCTGGCCATGGTTATCGGCGTGTTGGTGGCTGCACTCATTGTCATTCCGCTCGGACCCAATGACCGGTGGTTCTTGGTCGCCGCCTGCGTCTTGGCGGCGTTCGGGGCAATGGACGACCGTTTCGACTTGGACTATCGCCTCAAGCTGCTGGGGCAATTGATAGCCATCCTGATAGTCGTCATCGCCGGCGATGCACAGATTCACTCGATCACGTTGGACGAGCGCTTGATGGTGCCGCCGTGGCTGGCGATTCCGTTCACGATATTCTTCTTGGTGGGCATTACCAACGCCATCAACCTCGCCGATGGGCTGGACGGACTGGCGGGAGGCACCACGTTTCTATGCCTGGGTGCGCTTGCCATCTTGGCCCATAGCAGCGGTCAGTTGGTGACCGCCGCGTTATCATTGGCGTTTGCCGGCGCCATTCTTGGATTTCTACGGTTCAACACGTTCCCCGCCAGCGTATTCATGGGGGATGCCGGCAGTCAGTTGTTGGGGTTTGCCGTCGGCGTCTTGAGCCTGCGCGCCACCCAGAGCGGCACCAGTGCACTGAGCGCCGCGATGCCCATCCTGCTGCTCGCTTTGCCGATCCTGGACACCTTGAGTGTCATGGTGCAAAGAGTGAGCGAGGGGCGCTCGCCGTTCAGCCCGGACAAGAATCACATTCACCATAAGCTGTTGGCCATGGGCTTTAGCCACCATGAGGCGGTGATGGTCATTTACGCCATCCAGGCGGATTTATTTCTCCTTGCCTATTGGCTGCGCTATGAGTCGGACTTGACCATCCTGGCGGTCGTCAGCGCCTTTTTTGTGGTATCCATCGCCATCCTGCAGGGCGCGGCGCGCCGGGGCTGGCGGTTCCGCGGGGCGCAGGAGGCTAAACACGATTCCGCTCTCACACGCTTGATTCATAAAGTCCTGGAGCCGCGGTATTTGCCGCGTTGGTCCTATTTGGGTGTCGCCCTGGCGGTGAGCACCTACGCCGGCGTCATTTTATTGGAGACGGTCAACGTGACCAGCGACGTGCAATTCTTACTTCTCGCGCTACTGGGGATGAGCGTGATTTTGCTGGCGGTACTTCGTGCGAAGCCGCTGAGCATCGTCGAGAAGGGGGCTCTCTACATTACAGCCGCCGTCTTGGTCTATCTGGATAGCGTGGTCCTTCCTCAGCAACGCTTGTTTGCATCAATCACCTGGATATCAATCGGTGTCGCGGCACTGGGTACTATCCTGCGTCTTCGTCTGTCTCCCGACCGTCGCTTCGTATTGACTCCACTGGACCTCATTGTCCTGTTCGTTGCCTTGGTGGTTCCGAGTCTGCCGGGAAGCTTCGCACTGCCCGACGGCGGAGCAGTCGGCATCGCCAAATTGGTGACCTTGTTCTACGCCATTGAAGTGCTGGTCAGCCGCGTGGAAATGGGCGTGATGTGGTTGCGCATCGCGGCGACCGCCGTATTGGCGGGCTTGGTACTGCGTCCCCTCGTCCCTCTTGGGCTGTAGTAAGCGCCGGACTCTCCCGCGGGGAGGCGACGTGCAATCTACTGGTCATCGCACCGTCATCTAGCCTACCTACACTCTGTCGCCTTCCCGCACCTCGGAATTGAATGATGTCGCCTATGGGATTCAAGCGTCCGCTCGCAGTGTTGACCGTCGTCTTGTCGGCGGCTATGTTGTCGGCGTGCGGCGGCGCTCAAGCCCGGAAGGTCAAGCACCTGGAAAAAGGCCATACGTACCTCGATGCGGGTAACTATGAAAAGGCGCGAGTCGAATTTCAAAACGCGCTGCAAATCGCGCCGACCGATCCGGAAGCCCGCTTCGAAAACGGTGTCGTGGATGAGAAGCTGAACAAGGGCCGAGAAGCGGCCCAGTTCTACCAGGCAACCATCGATGTCAGTCCCGATCACCTCGGCGCGCATACGAACCTCGCGCGCCTGTATTTGTTCGCCGGCGCTCCAGATAAGACGATGGAGCTTCTGAAGCCTGCACTGGAGAAACATCCGGACGACTCGGAGTTGTTGACTCTGCGTGCTGCGGCCAATGTGCAGAAGAAGCTGATGCCCGAGGCTCAGGCGGATGCCGAGCGCGCGGTACAGCTGAGTCCCGGCAATGAGGATGCCGTCTCCGCGCTGGCGGGGATTTACGTTTCCGACAAAAGCCCCGAGAGAGCTCAGGCGCTGTTGGAAGGGGCGATAAAACTGATTCCCGGCAGCGTCGCACTGCGAATGTCCCTCGCGCAGGTCTACGTGAGCGAAAACCGCCTGGATGACGCCGAGCGGATGTTGACCCAGATCATTGGCCTGCAGCCCAAGGAACGAGGCAACCGTATTCGGCTGGCGCAGTTCTATACGCGTCAAAAACAAATCGACGCGGCGGAAAAGACGTTGCGCGATGGCATCAAGACGATGCCGGACGATCGTGATCTGAAGCTATCGTTGGTCGACTTCTTGGCGACGCATCGCTCGACGGAGGCGGCTGAGAGCGAATTACTGTCCATGATCGGTGCCGCGCCCAAGGACGTCGATCTGAAATTTTCGCTCGCAAAATTCTATGTGGCGAAACACCAGGCAGAGCGTGCCGAAAAGGTTTATCAGGGCGTCATCGACGCCGAAAACCTGAATGCCGCCGGGGTCGCGGCACGCGATGGGTTGGCGGGCCTGCGTGCGCAGCGCAATGACATGAAAGGCACCGAAGAGCTGATCGGTCAGGTTCTGGCGAAGAGCCCTCGCGATAACGAAGCCTTGATTCTTCGGGCAGACATCGAGTTGACGAAGCGGGATCCGAAGGCTGCGATCGCGGACTTGCGCACCGTGCTGCGAGATCAGCCGAACTCGGTACCTGTACTGCGAACGCTGGCCCGGGCGCATCTTGCCAACGGCGAACCCGCCATTGCCGAGGAGACTTTGCGCACAGCACTTGAAGGAAATCCGAAAAATGCGGAACTGAGACTGGATTTCGCACAGTTTTTGGCTCAAACCGGCAAGCCCGAGCAGGCAAAGACGGTACTAGCCGATCTCGTGAAGGATCAGCCCAACGACGTGCAAGCCTTGGATTCGCTGTTTCGCATCAGCGTGACCGCCAAAGATTACGACACCGCGAAGTCCGCCGCCGCCGCGATGGTGGCCGCGCAGCCGGAAAGTCCCATTGGCTTCATGTACCAAGGCATATTGGCCGAACAGGCCAAGAAGACCGACGACGCGCTTGGTCTCTACAGGCAAGCTCAGGCGCTGCAACCCGATGCGCTGGAGCCGCTGCAGGCGCAAATCCGCTTGTTGGCGTCGGCGAAGCGAGTGCCCGAGGCCATGAAGCGGCTCGATGACTTGACGGCCCAGGATCCCAAGAACTCGTTCGCGCCCAACATCAAAGGCGAGCTGTTCTTGATGCAGAAGGATTACGCCGACGCGCAAACGGCTTTCAAAGTCGCCATCACGCGTGCGCCGGCGTGGTGGGCTCCCTACCGCGGCCTGGCGGCTGCGCAGTTCGCGTCTCAAGAGTCGGACGCGGGCCTCGCCACGCTGCGTAGCGCGCAGTCCGCGGTGAATCAGCCGGAACAAGTCGGAGTCGAAATTGCCTCGTATTATGAGCGGGCCGGCAAGCCAGAAGAGGCCATGAAGGAATACGACTCCATCGTCCAGCGCGATCCGCAGTCGGACGTGGCGGCCAACAATCTCGCCATGCTGCTGGTGACCTACGGCAAGGACGCCGCGAGCCTCGATCGTGCGAAATCCTTGGTCGCGCGATTCGCCGATTCGGCGAATCCGTCCTATCTGGATACCTACGGTTGGGTGCTTTACAAACATGGAGACGCGGCGGCGTCGGTGCCCGTGCTACAGCGCGCGGCTTCCCAGGTACCCGGTGCGCCGGTAGTCCTGTATCACTTGGGGATGGCGCAATCCCAATCGGGCAATACCGCTCAGGCGCTCGATAACCTCACTCGTGCGGTGAACTCCGGCACCAAATTCTCCGGTCTCGATGAAGCCAGGGCGACGCTCGACAAGTTGAACAAACCGCTGCCGGCCGCGAACGCAAAAACATAAGTCCTCCCTCGTAACCGAATCGTCATGGCGGTTCTTTACGCTGAGTCGGACGTTCGTCATTTAAAAATCTTACAGTATTGGGAGATATCGATGATTCCGACGCCCGCGAAGAGGCTCACGGCGCTTGGCTTTTGCTGCGCGATGTTCGGTGCCGCTTCCGCGGCCAGTTTGACGGCTCCGGTGACGGAGACCCAGATCGTCGCCGCGAGTACGGCGGCCGCACCGACGCAGCAGACGTTCACCATCTCGAGCGCCGAAGACCTGGTCGTCACTCTCACGGATTTGCAGATCCCAGGTGAACTGACGTCGGCCGGTGTCGTCGTGACGCAAAACGGCGCCATCGTGGCCAGCACACAACTGACCGCGCCGGCCACCATCGCGACCGCGAACATGACCGCTGCCAGCGGGGACTACACGATTTACGTGATCGGCGTGCCGGGCGCGGCCTATAGCATCGGCACCTTCACCGCCTGTGTCGCCCCGAAAGCCTCCACGTCGAATTGCATCGCCAGCGCCTCGTTTGCCGGAAACATCAGCGCGCAGTCCTCGACGTCGAGCGCGACCGTATCGACCTTGAGCACCTCGCTGACGGTCACCACCGCGGGCTCCTATACCTTCACGTTCGGCGATTTGTCTTTCCCCACCGCGCTGGCCATGGCTCCTACGCTGGGCTTGTTCCAGGGCAGCACCATCGTTCAGACGGCGATCACCTCGGGCACGGCGATCACGTTGAGCCCCGGCACTTACACGCTGCTGTCGATTGCGCAGGCGGATCAGACGGCCGAGGCCGGTTTGTATTCCGTATCGATTGCCGATTCGAGCGGAGACACGCTGCTCAACACGGCGGTGCCCGTGGGACTTCTGCAAAATCCCGCCTCGACTTTCACCAATGCCGGCGCGCAGACACTCACCCTTGCGGTGGCCGATTATTCATTCCCGACGGCGCTGGCCAACGCCAGCGCCTTGGTGACATCGGGCGGCACAGTGCTCGGGACAGCGACTTCCGTGGGTGGCGCGCAGACCTTCTCCGGGCCCGCGGGTACGTTGAGCTTGTGGACCTACGGCAGTGCCGGCACCAGCGCGGGCACATACAGTGCCGATGTTGCGGGTTCGAGCGATCTGGATACCGTGGCTTTCGCGGTGGTGCCGACTGGTTCCACGAACTATGCGTATGCCTACGTCACGTCCATTGCCACCGCGGGGGCGTACGAGGCGACGGCGGCCGATCTGCAATTCCCAGCGGCATTGAGCGCGTTGTCCTTCGAGGTCGCGCAGGGTGGCTTGGTGCTGGCGAGTTCGACCACGGCCGCGACGGTAAATTTCACCGCGGCGACGGGCAATACAGTGGTGTTGGTGGACGCCGGTGCTCCGACGAGCACGACGTCGCCCAATGGGCTTTTCGACGTGAACCTTCAATCCTCGGGCTCGTCCGCGACGCTGGCTTTTGACAAGACGCAAAGCGTGAGCAGCACCAGTTCGCTGTTCAACTCCCAAACCTTGACCGTCAGTGACGATGCCACCTACCAAGTCACGTTGACGGATTTGCAGTTTCCGACGACCTTCGACAGCCTCGCGTTGGTGGTGTCGCGTGGTGCCCAGGTGGTGGGAAAGATCTACGGGGGCGGACCTTTCACCTTCCCCGGAACGGCCGGTGACTATCAATTGACTTTCGTCGCGAGTCCGTCTTCCGATCAGCTGTTCGGTTTGTACGCGGCCTCGGTGGCCTATGCACCGCCCGCGCTCACGTTGACGTCCAGCGCCTCGAGTGTGACCACCGGCAGCAACGTCACGTTGACGTGGACGGCGGCTGACGCAACCAGCTGCACGGGTAGCGGCGGCAATTGGAGCGGCAGCGTGTCAACTGGCGGGGGCTCAGCGTCGGTGCTCGTGGATGAGACCGCGACCTACACCCTGAGCTGCACGGGCGCCGGCGGCACCACCTCCCAAACAGTGACGGTCACGGCGACGGCATCAACGACCGCGAGCTCCGGCAAGGGTGGTGGCGGTGCGCTTGATCCCGTATGGCTAATCTTGGGATCGGGACTCCTCGTGATGAGGCTGGGTAGGGGTGTGGCCTCTCGCCGGCGACGCTAGCCAGCTCTTGCGAATTTGATCGCAATGGAGGGGGCGCCCATAGCGCAACCTACTAGGTGACTGTCAGGCGAAGGCCGCCTTCTCCACGGTCGCCGCTTTACGACGTCGGCCAAAGCCGATTATTCCTCCAATTCCGCTCAGCAGCAGCGGCAACGCCGCGGGCAGCGGAACGGGATCGACGGACAACTGACCGCTATAGCTGCCGCTGGTGGCGCCGCTGGAAAGTTGACCTACCACTTCGAGTACGTAGAGTCCCGCGGCCACGTTTGTCGCCGGCATGGTCGTGCTGTCCACCAAACCGCCATTGACGCTGGAGCTCCAGGAGCTAACCAAGCCACCATTGGGCAGAGCGCCGGTAATTCCCAGCGTCGTGTTTTCGCCGGGTCCGTAGGCATACAGTCGAGCACTCAAGTCATCGATGCCCGTCGACGACGATAGATTCAGCGAGAAAATATACGAGCCGGTGGTCGAGGTCGGCAGCGCGACGACATAGGAGGCCACCAAGCCATAGGTATCCCCGTTCGACAGGGTGCCGGCCGTATAGGAGCCGACCGAATTGCCGTATGACTGGCTGAACAGGTAGGTGCTGTTTCCGTTGCCGGTGAGATCGCTGCCCACCACGCTTCCGATGCCATCGTTCGCGCCGGTACCGACGACTGTCGTCGGCGTCTGACCCGCGGCGGTAGATGCAAAGCTCTGGCTGAGTTCCAACGTACCGCCGTTTGAGGCGGGGGTGATGGTATCGGCGTGCGCCAATCCGGCGACGAGAGTCAGACCTGCCGCTACGGCAAAAGCCATGCGCCCCGACGTTGCTACGGATCGAGTCGGGCGTATTTCTCGGCGCATCGTGAACTCCCTGCCTACATTAGTATTAGCATCAGAGGCTACTCGGCATATGTAACACGCGCTTATCCACCTTGTGACGGTTGCACGGCAAGCCGGACGACGGGGTACACGCGCGCACGTTATTCTTCGACCATGAAATGCAGCTATCACCCCGGCTATCAGGTCCCCTTGCCGTCCGGGCACCCCTTTCCCATTTCCAAATATCCGCTGCTGAAAGATCGATTACTGACCGAGGGTGTTTTGGCCGCCCATGATCTCGTGGAGCCTAATCCCGTTGGTCGGGAAACCCTGGCCTTGGTTCACACACCCGAGTATCTGGACAAACTGGAGTCGTCGGGCCTGTCGGCAGCCGAGCAGCGCAAATTGGGCATGCCTTGGTCGGAACAACTGTGGCAGCGGTCACGCCTGGCCTGCGGTGGCACCTTGTTGGCGGCTCGTTCGGCGCTCGAGACCGGGCTCGCGGCCAATCTCGCCGGCGGCACTCATCATGCCTTTGCGGATCATGGCGAGGGCTTTTGTGTGCTGAACGACGTGGCGGTTGCCATCACGACATTGCGCTTGGAAGCACTCATTGATCGAGCACTGGTCATCGATCTGGATGTGCATCAGGGCAATGGGACCGCAGCGATCTTCGCGGGAGTCGACCAAGTGTTTACCTTCTCGATGCACGGAGAGCGCAATTACCCCGCAGAGAAAATGCGCTCCGATGTGGACGTGGGATTGAAGGACGGCACCGACGACGCGGAGTACCTGCGTTTGCTAAACGAGCACGTCCCGGCGGTGCTAGACAGGGCCGACGCCGATATGGCCTTTTATCTCGCCGGTGTCGATGTGGCGGGGGGAGATCGCTACGGCAAGTTGGCACTGAGCGAGGAGGGCATTCGTCTTCGCGATCGCTACGTCATCGAGTCGGTGCGCAGTCGCGGCATTCCGCTGGTCATCGTGTTGGGCGGCGGCTACGCAGTGACACGGGAACGAACGGCACAACTCCATGCCCATGTCTTTCGCGAAGCGGTGGCTTACGAACGAAAAGGGTGCATCCTGTGATGCACCCATGATCGAGGTCTCCGAGGAAAGCGTTCAATTGCCGATGCGTTAGCCGCTACCGGAGTTGGCAGCGGCGGCCGCGTTAAGCCGGGACCATCAAGCCCTTCAGCTTGCTGATGGCATTGCTTTCGACCTGGCGTACACGCTCGGCGGAAATGCCGTACTCGTCGGCCAGTTCATGCAGCGTCGCCTTGTCGTCCGTCATCCAACGGCGCTTCAGGATGCTGCGGCTGCGCTCATCGAGCTTTTCCAGCGCGATGGTCAAACGGTCGCTCGAATCCTCTTCCCACTCTTCACGCTCGACCTCGATCGCGGGGTCGGCGTTGCTGGCCGGCAGGTACATGGCCGGTGAGTACGCCTCTTCCTCGTCGCTTTCGGGCGTGGGGTCGAAGGACATATCGCGCGCCGACAGGCGTTGTTCCATTTCGCGCACGTCGCTGACATCGACGCCCAGATCACGGGCGACCGCCCTGGTTTCCTCTTCGGACAGCCAAGCCAGGTTTTTCTTCATCTTGCGCAGATTGAAGAACAATTTACGTTGCGACTTGGTGGTCGCGACTTTCACGAGGCGCCAGTTGCGCAGCACGTACTCGTGGATTTCGGCGCGGATCCAATGCACGGCGAACGACACCAGGCGTACGCCCACGGTGGGATCGAAGCGCTTCACGGCCTTCATCAAGCCCACGTTGCCTTCTTGAACCAGGTCGCCCATAGGCAGGCCATAGCCCAGGTAGCCACGAGCGATATGCACCACGAAGCGCAGGTGCGAGAGCACCAGCTGCCGGGCAGCGTCGAGATCGGCCTCTGAGCGGAAGCGCGTCGCGAGGGCGACTTCGTCTTCTTTGCTCAGAACCGGAATTTGAGACACGCGGTCAATATAGGAGTCCAGGCTCCCAATCGGCCCCGCGAAAACCAAACCAGTCTGTTTAGCGACTAAGGCAGTCATTAGCGGAAACCTCCAATCAATCTATCCGTCTTCGGCATCAATAATAGCACTCCCAACATTGGAGTGCTAACCGCGCCAAGAGTTCAAGAGCGAGAGCAATTAATTTCTCAAATCAAGCACTTAGATGCGGTCATGTGGGTTCTATTTGCTTGATGTGACGCGTCGCAGCAAGCCACGAACCCAGCCATCCCAGGGCTACCGAAACCATCAATATGGTGACGCTCACCCCAAATCCCAAGCCCCTGAGGCGAAACTGGCTGCCGTACAGGGCGGCCAAACGCGCGACGGGCTGAGCTAGCAGAGCAACGGCCAACGCCACCAAGATCAGGGCCAATAACCCTCCACCTAAACCGTACCATACCCCGCTATAGAGAAAGGGCCGCCTGGCAAACCCATCGGTGGCTCCCACCAGTTTCATGACCTCGATTTCCGCCCGCCGGTTGAGAATGTCCAAGCGGATGGTATTGCCAATCACCAGCATGACGCCCAAGCCCAGCAGGCCACCGGTGAGTTGCACGATGCGCCGCATTATGTCCAATAGGGCGACCAGGCGCTTAACCCAGTCGGTATCGATTTGCACGGTTTGCACTCCGGCCGAGCCGGCTAGGGCCTGTTTCAGTACTTCGGTGCCTTCCGGGGTACTCGCCGCCAGCGCGGGGGTCACGATCAGGGTGTCGGGCAGCGGATTATCGGTCAGGGCGTCGAGCGCATGGCCGAACCCCGAACCCGTCTTGAATTGAGTTAGCGCCTCATCGGCGGTAATGACCCGGACGTTGGCGACATCGGGACGGCCTCGTAACTCCTTGGCCAGAGCTTGGACTCTGGCGGCAGGGACTTGTTTGTCCAGGTACACCGAGATGTCGAAGGCCTGATTCCAGTCCGAGGTGGCGCTGCGCAGGTTTTGCAGGAACACGTCGAGAAACAGCGGCAGCGCCAGGGCGACGGCGATGACGGCCATGGTCATGAGGGTGGCCACGGGATGTTGCACGATCCGGCCCAGGGAGCCCAACAGGGTTTGCGCGTGCCGCGCCAGCCAGGTGTTGATTTGCATGGACTAAGTGTCGACTTGCATGGGCTGAGTATTCATTTGCATGAGCTAGCTCAGCGCGTCGGCGGGAGCCACGACGCGGCCCTCGCCGAGAACGATGCGCCGCGCGCCGAACCGGTCGATGAGATGCAGGTCATGGGTGGCAATGACCACGGTAACGCCCACGTCGTTGAAGCGCTTGAACAGGCTCATGATGTCGAGCGCGAGGTCGGGATCCAGGTTGCCTGTGGGTTCGTCCGCGATCAGAAGGCGCGGTTTACCCACCACGGCGCGCGCGATGCCCACCCGCTGCTGCTCGCCCGTGGACAGCTCCAGCGGCCGACTCTTTTCCTTGCCCAGCAATCCTACTTGATCGAGCGCCGCGCGCACGCGTTTATCGACTTCCCGTTTGGGCAGTCCGGCGATAATGAGCGGCAGCGCCACGTTGTCGGCAATGGGCCGGTCATGCAATAACTTGTGATCCTGAAACACCACCCCGAGCTGGCGGCGAAACTGCGGGATCCCGCCGGCCTTGATGGCGGCGGTGTTCTGATTGCCGATGAATACCTGGCCGCGTGTGGGGCGCTCGATGAGGGCGATCAGCTTGAGGATGCTGCTCTTACCGGCGCCGGAGTGTCCCGTCAGAAAGGTCATCTCGCCGTCGTCGATGTGGAAGGACACGCCGGACAATGCCTCGCGACCGTTCGCGTAGCGCTTGTGGACCTGATCGAACCGAATCATGCGGGTCGGCCTTCCCCGGCACCGCGCCCCTCGTCCTCGTCCGATTTCAGGAGGGCCGACACGAATTCCGAGGCGTTGAACACGCCGAAGTCTTCGCTCTGTTCGCCCACGCCGACGAAACGAATGGGAATTTTGAGCTTCTGGGCGATGGCGAGTACGACGCCGCCCTTGGCGGTGCCGTCCAGCTTGGTGACCACGAGGCCGGTGACGCCCAAGCCCTTGTTGAACTCTTCGGCCTGCGCCACGGCGTTTTGCCCGATGGTGCCGTCCAATACCAGTAGCACCTCGTGCGGAGCGGTGGGGTCGAGCCGCGCCATGACGCGTTTGACCTTTTTGAGCTCGTCCATGAGATGTGTTTGGGTGTGCAGCCGTCCGGCGGTATCAGCGATCAGGACATCGATATTGCGGGCCTTCGCGGCCTGGAGGCCGTCGTAAATGACCGCGGCGGGTTCGGCCCCGGCCTGTTGCGAGATGATGGGGATCTGGTTGCGATCAGCCCAGACCTCGAGTTGTTCGCGGGCCGCCGCGCGGAAGGTGTCGCCCGCAGCCAGCATGACGGTACGTTTCTCGGACAGGAGGCGGCGGGCCAACTTGCCGATGGTGGTGGTTTTGCCGGCGCCGTTGATGCCGACGACCAAGATCACATAGGGCTTGATGTCGCGCGGGATGGCCAGGGGCTGCTCGACGGGCTTCAGGATGTCGAGCATGGCCGCGTGCAGGGCTTTGAGCAGGGCGTCGACGTCGTCGAGTTCCTTGCGCGCCACGCGCTTGCGCAAGTCGTCGAGAATGCGCGTGGTGGCTTCGGCGCCCACATCCGCGGTGATGAGCCGGGTCTCCAGGTCGTCCAGAATCTCGGCGTCGATTTTCCGGCCTGGCAGCAGTTCCTTGATGTCGGTGGTGAGCCAGGCGGGCCCGGTGTTCAGTTTGGCGCGTAGGCGCTTGAAAAAGCCGCGGACTCCGGGCTTATCGGCTTCGTTCGTCATGGGTGCGAGATGGTAACAGAGCTATGATGTCGCCCGTGACACCAACAAAACCCCCTAAGTCCGAGCCCGAAGGCCGGCAATCCATTCGCATCATTGCCGGCGGCTGGCGCGGACGGCGCGTGAATTTCCCTGATCTGCCGGGTCTGCGGCCCACGCCGGACCGGGTGCGGGAGACCTTATTCAATTGGCTGCAGCGCTCCATCGTCGGCACCCGCTGCTTGGACGTGTTCGCAGGTTCGGGTGCCTTGGGCCTCGAGGCGCTGTCCCGGGGGGCTGCTGCGGTGGTGTTCGTGGAACAGGCCCAGGCGGCCGCGAGGGGCCTGGTGACCGAATTAGCGCGGTTGGGCGGCACGCCCAAGGCTCGGGTGGTGGAAATGGGGGCGTCGCGTTTCCTTCGCACCCAGGGGGCGTTGCTCGGTGCGGGCTATGACGTGGTGTTTCTGGACCCGCCGTACCATGAGGGCGCCTTGGCTGAGTACGTACCCCTGGTGGATGCCGGCAACTGGGTCAAGCCAGGCGGGCTCGTGTACCTCGAAAGCGAAAAGGCGGCCGGTGCTCCCGTGCTTCCTGAACATTGGGAGCTGCTCAAATCGAAGTTCGCGGGCGAGGTGGGGTATCATTTGGCCCGCGTCAATGCGCGCGCCGGCACGTGAACTGATTGGGAATGAACAAAAGAAACGCGGTCTATCCTGGCACCTTCGATCCGATCACCAACGGCCACCATGATTTGGTGCGCCGTGCGGCCAGTATTTTCGATCGGCTGGTCGTGGCGGTCGCCGCCAATCCCAACAAGGCCCCCATGTTCACCCTGGAACAACGGGTCGATATGGCGCGGCGGACGTTGGCCGACGTTCACAATGTGGAAGTCAAAGGCTACGTGGGCCTCACGGTGGATTTCGCTCGGCAAAACGGCCTGGCGGTCATCGTGCGGGGCCTGCGCGCGGTGTCGGACTTCGAATTCGAATTTCAGTTGGCTAATATGAGTCGACATCTGACGCCTGAAATCGAATCTGTTTTCATGACCCCGCAGGAACAGTACACATTCATATCTTCTACCTTGGTGCGAGAAATCGCCGTGCTCGGCGGCAACGTCTCGGAGTTCGTGCATCCGATCGTCGAGGTCGAGCTGAAGCGGCATCGCAAGCTTTGAGCGGTTGCGCACCGCCTAGGCCCATAGCATCGCGGGC
>Ga0302310_10001599_pt1 | contig 19135 bp, 13 predicted proteins | sample III_Palsa_N1_2_FD_200451 | JGI IMG/M metagenome (GOLD analysis project Ga0302310, IMG submission 200451) | Peat permafrost microbial communities from Stordalen Mire near Abisko, Sweden - III_Palsa_N1_2 | ecosystem: Environmental > Terrestrial > Soil > Palsa > Peat permafrost | place: Sweden...
TCGTAAATATGCCCTCTGTCGCCACGGCGACAATCGAGACGTACCTGAAGCCGAAACGCCGCAAAATTCGCGTGGTCAGCGCTTTCATGCCGAGATTGCCCAGCGCACTGGCAAGCAGCAACAGACCCGACTTGAAAGCAGAAAGACCGAAGCCGATCTGGAATAGCAACGGCATCAAATACGGCACAGCGCCAATGCCGATACGCGTCAGCGAACCGGTCAGGACGGTTACCGAATAGGTCGGAATCTTAAGGGTCGAAAAATCGATCAGCGGATGCGGATGACCCGACGCATAGCGAACCGCGGCAAAACCAACCACGAGGCCGGCCAGGACTACGCCCCCAGCAATCCATGGATTGCTGCCGGGCTGGCTGGCAAGTTCGGCGCCGTAGAGAATGGCGGTCAGGGCTGCGCCGCTAAGCACAAGGCCGACTATATCCAGAGGCTTGCGCTCAGCGCCGCGCAGGTTCGGGACCAGCATGGCGACCGCTACCAACGCACAGATTCCGAACGGCACGTTCAACAGGAAAATCCAACGCCATGACGCGTACGTCGTGATGAAACCGCCAACGGGCGGCCCGATCACTGGTGCGGCAATGGCAGGCCACGTGATGGTGGAGATGGCCTGCATAAGGCGGCTTTTCTCCGTACTACGGACCACGATCAGTCGCCCTACCGGCACCATCATCGCGCCGCCTGCCCCTTGCAGCAAACGCGCTGCCGTGAACTCGGCAACCGAGTTCGATAAGCCGCATAACACCGAAGCAATCACGAACACGACGATCGCGCTAAAGAACACCGTGCGTGAGCCGACTCGATCAGCCACCCAACCGCTTACCGGAATAAAGATCGCCAGCGCGAGCATGTAGGCGGTCATCCCGATGCTCAGCGCATTCGGTCCAACACCAAACGAATGGGCCATCTGCGGCAACGCGGTCGCGATGACCGTGGTATCCAGATATTCCATGAAGAACGTTCCCGCGACTATGTAAGGCAGCCAGCGAGTGACAGAGGATGTTGGCAACGAACTGTTGCTCATCGAGAATCCCGGGTTGAGCGGCGACGTCGCCTTGGGCGACGCGCGATAGTTGAGATTGACGCTTTTGCAGCGCCGATAGATCCAGCGATATCGTAAGGCCTTGCGCAAGATACGCAGTTGGATACGCGTTAACCCGCTCGGCATTATCGCGTAACACTCAGCGATATGTCATGGGCCATGGACGCGTTCGGCGGCCCGGCATCACGGCGGATTCAGTCCTTGCATTGTCGAAAGCTTCGCGACCAAGGGTCTTTTCAGCGGACCTACGTAAGGAAAATTCATGACGCACCGCACGATCAGCGCGTCTTGACAGAGAGGGTTCGCATGAAGAATAGTGTGTCCACAAAATGATTGATATATCCACAATATGGACAAGGAGCTAGCTCATGGCAGAGGCTAAACCCGCGGACGCAATGACGCCGTATCAGCTTCCATTCCCTAAAGAAGCGGCCAAGGAGATCGTGGTTGAATCGGCGATCCCTAAAGACGAACGCCTTTGGGTCCCTCAAGCTGAGAACGTCTGGTTCCGCCCGTTGTGCCTGAATGTCTCGACCGGGTACTGGATGAATCTGCTGCGCGTGCGCAAATCCGGCGTGTTAAGCCGGCACCGGCATCCGCAAGCGGTGCACGGCATGGTACTCAAGGGCCGCTGGCGTTATCTCGAACACAATTGGGAAGCCACCGAGGGCAGCTATGTATTCGAGCCGCCCGGTGAAACCCATACGCTATATGTGCCTGAAGACGTAGAAGAAATGATCACCTACTTCCAGGTCAATGGCGTGATGTTCTATTGTGATCCGTATGGCAACTACACCGGCTACGAAGACGTTTTCACCAAGGTCGACATGTGCCGCAGGCATTTTTCATCGGTAGGGTTGGGAGAAGATTTCGTCGACCAGTTCATCCGTTAAGCCGGAGCAAAACTTAACACCCGCAGCACCTTCCACCCAGACTCTCAACGAGCACCGGAGGAGACACCATGTTGCAGAAATCGCCGCGCCTCAAGCGCATTCAGGTGGTCGCAATCACATTCCTGACACTGGCCGGGATCGTGAATTATCTCGACCGGAGCACGCTTTCCATAGCGAATCATTCGGTTAGCCAGGAACTTGGGCTGTCCGCATCGCAGATGGGCTTGCTGCTGTCCGCCTTCTCATTCGCCTATGCGTTTTCGCAGTTACCCATCGGCATTCTGCTTGATCGTTTCGGCGCACGCGTGATGCTCGGCCTGGGCATGTTCGTGTGGTCAGCCGCGCAATTGTGCGGTGGTCTTGTGACGAGCCTGCCCCAGTTCCTGGTCGCGCGGGTCGCGCTTGGTATTGGCGAGGCGCCGAATTTTCCTGCCGGTGCAAAGGTGGTCAGCGAATGGTTCGGCGTGCATGAGCGCGGCCGTCCGACAGGCATCTTCATCACGTCATCGACCATTGGACCTGCTCTTGCACCGCCCGTTCTCACCGTGCTCCTGCTGACCTTTGGCTGGCGCACCATGTTCATCGTCATGGGCGTGCTTGGCATCGCGGTGTCGATTGGCTGGTACCTCGCGTACCGTGATCGCCGCAACATCCCCCTCGATTCTCAAGAGGTCGCCTTCCTGACCCAGGGAGAACCGGAGCAGCGCACCGATCGCCGCATGACCATGCGGGAATGGCGCGCGTTGTTCAGTAAATCGACCACATGGGGCATGATCTTCGGCAACATGGGTGTGATCTATATGGTGTGGCTTTATCTCACCTGGCTGCCCGCGTACCTCGAGCATGAACGCCACCTGACCATTGCGCATACAGGCTGGCTCGTATCGATTCCCTACCTCTTCGGCACGCTTGGAATGCTGTCCAGCGGATTCGTAGCCGATGGCCTGATGGCGCGCGGCATGGCGCCCATGAGAAGCCGCAAGTGGCCGATCTGCGTCGGCTTGCTGGGCGCTGCGCTCTTCACGGTACCAGCGGCGTTCACCCCGAACCTGACGCTTGCAATGATCTATCTTTGCGCCGCCATGTACTTCGTCAACATGGCAAGCGGTGCGTGCTGGGCATTGGCGACTGTCGCAGCCCCTCGTCACATGGTGGCCTCGCTGGGCAGCATTCAAAACTTCGGCGGGTATTTCGGCGGTTCATTTGCCCCGTTCATCACGGGCATTGTTGTGGATAAAACGCATTCCTTCGTCAACGCGTTCCTGATCAGCGCGGGCATCGCATTCGCCGCGGCGCTGGTTTATATATTCGTGGTGCGCACGAGAATCGAGGATAGCGAGACCGTCGTTTCGCCCGTTGCGCTATCGGACCTTCCCTGAGCGACCATGACCTTCCAGACCGATCTTTTCAAAGGTAAAACCGCCGTTGTGACTGGCGGCACGCAGGGCATTGGCGCCGGCATCGCCCAATGCTTCGCGGCGCTCGGAGCACGCGTGCTCGCTGCGGGCATCGCCCCGGCCGATGCTCAACGCGAGGCGCTAGGCCCCGTGATAGAAGTCGTCGAACTCGACGTCAGCGACGACGCGAGCGTAGCGTCGCTGATGGCGAGGGCCGACTCCATCGACATGCTTGTGAATTGCGCAGGCATGATCCGACGCGGCGATGAACTGGCTATCGACGTATTCGAACGTGTGATCGCCGTCAATCTAAGCGGCACAATGCGTGTCTGCGCCGCGGCACGCGAGCGGTTGAAGGCTTGCGAGGGATCGATCGTCAACACGGCGTCGATGCTGAGCTTTTTCGGCGGCGGTCTTGTACCCGCTTACAGCGCAAGCAAGGGTGGCGTGGTGCAATTGACCAAGTCGCTGGCCATTGCCTATGCCCCCGACAACATTCGCGTCAACGCAGTCGCGCCAGGCTGGATAGCTACGCCGCTTACACAGGCTCTGCAGGATAGCGACGATCGTTCGCAAGCAATTCTTGATCGCACGCCAATGAAACGATGGGGCCAGCCTCACGACGTCGCGCAAGTGGTGGCGTTCCTTTGCTCGCCAGCGGCGGCGTTCATGACCGGGGCGGTAGTCCCCGTCGATGGGGGTTATTTGGTTGTGTAGGGGGGCCCAATATAATCTCCGGCGCCTCGATCACTGCTTTTCAACACCACCGGTACACCGTCAAGTTCTCTCGGGAAGCCATGCCAAAACCACTTAAGTCCGCAATCGGACACTCACATGCGCAGCCCGTGCCGGACGATGCCAAGCCAACCGGCACCGCCGCGTTCTCCAAGTTCCTTGTGGTACTTCAGTGCATAGCCGACGCACCCGCGCCACCCGGCATCGCCCAGCTTACCGCTGCATCGAACTATCCAAGACCAACGGTTTACCGCATTGTCGGAGCCTTGATCGCCGAAGGCATGGTAGTCGAAACGCCGCGCGGTGGCAGTTATTCGCTAGGTCCTCGTTTGTTATCCCTGGCAAGCCGGAGCTGGGAGCGCTCCGACCTGCGCGTGGCCGCCAGCGAGGCGCTGCAGACCTTGCGCGACCTTACCCAGGAAACAGTTCATCTGGCGGTGCGCAGCGGTTCCGAAATGGTCTACATCGAAAAGCTCGAAAGTCCGCACGCCGTGCGCATGGCGTCGCGAATAGGAACACGCGTCACGCTGTATTCAAGTTCTGTCGGCAAAGCCTATTTGTCTTCGCTCAAGCGGCCGGATCGCGACGCGCTGCTTGCCAACCTGAACTTCGAGCGTTTCACGCCGAATACGATCGTTGAACGCACGGCGCTCGATGCCGAGCTCGATGCGACCCAGGCTCGCGGTTATGCGCAAGATCGCGAAGAAAACGAGGAGCAGATCTTCTGCTACGGCAGCGCGATCCTGGGAGCAAATGGCGAACCGATCGCATGCATCAGCATCAGCATTCCCCTCTATAGAAAAAGCGCGACGCCGCTGGAAACCTACATCGCGCCATTGAAGGACGCTTGCCGGGCGATCGCCGAAGGGGTCGGCCCGGGATCACGCTAGGGGAACATTCATATCCGGTGCTCGGCGATAAAACCTACCTGATCAGCCGGTGCCCGCGCTTAGTGCGTCCCTCGAGAAAAGTCATTCATCAATGGACACGATATTATCCGATCGATCCTCTCTCCCTAAACGGACATACCATGATCACTTGCTACCTTCGCTACATGATCGACCCATCGAAACTCAAAGAATTCGAAGCCTATGGAAAGATGTGGATTCCATTGGTCGAGAAATTCGGTGGCCAGCATCATGGCTATTTCCTTCCGTCGGAGGGCGCGAACAATGTCGCGCTGGCGCTGTTCTCGTTTCCGAGCCTGACAACGTACGAAGGCTACCGTCAACAATCGCAGCTTGACCCGCAATGCCAGGCAGCATTCAAATATGCGGAAGAAACGCAGTGCATTGTCAGCTACGAGCGCAGCTTCTTTCGTCCCGTCTTCAGTTAACCGCAGACTGAAAATGGAAAAAGCCGGGAGAACTTCCCGGCTTAGCAAAGCATCCTGCCAAGCACACCGCGCTAAGTCGTGGCCTTCGTGTCGCTCACGCCAAAGGCTGCATTCATTCGCTTAGCGGTTCACTTAGAAGCGAGCACGCAAGCCGATGGTTGCAGCAACCTGGCTATTGGTCGACGACGCGCTCAAGCCGTTGATGTTGGCGGTCAAGCCCGAATCACCCGTACCGTTCACGTGCTGATACACGCCTTGCAGATAAACGTCAGTACGCTTGGACAGCGCATACGCCGTCTGCAGGGTCACCTGATTGTATTTCGGGCTGACCCCATCCAGGCTCGCATTGGTAAACGTGTAGGCACCCGACAGCGTCCACGCAGGCGTGAAGTTGTAGCGGCCGTTCACCTCATAATTGGTGAAGCGCGCGCCGCCACCTGCCAGGGCAATGCCGTTTGTCGTGCCGGAGGCCGACGCGCCAATACCCGTCAAGTCGCTCAACTGGGTCTGCGAGAACACAAAACCGACATTCGCTGCTCCGAACGCGTAGTTGACGCCCCCGCCGTAGGTGCGTTGACGGCCCGCTGCGAACGTAGCATCGGTGTTCACCGCACCGGAGGAGTTCAACGTGGAGCCCGCGCTGTTGAGCTGCATGTAGCTGGCGGCGGCGGTCAAAGGACCATAGTTATATGACGCGCCAAGGCTGTATGCGCGGTTGTCGGAGAACCCGCCCGCGTCGTTCGAGAAGCCATACAGGCCACCGAACCTGAAACCGCCATAGTTGACGCTCTGGTACTTGACCGAGTTGTCGATACGAAACGAATTGTCGAGGTTGTCGTTGTCGAACGGGTGAGCGGCCTGCGTGCCGCCGAACTGTGTGCCCGTAAGCGCCAGCGGGCCGACGTAGTCAACCATTGAGTCATACTGCCGGCCGAGGGTAATTGAACCCGCCTGATCACTCGACAAACCGACGAATGCCTGACGACCAAACTCCAGGCCGTTCTGCCCTAACTTGCCGGTGTCGATATTAAAGCCATTTTCCAAAGTGAAGATGGCCTTGAGACCGCCGCCCAAGTCTTCAGAGCCACGCAGGCCCCAACGGCTGCCGTTGACCTGGCCGCTGGTTGCCTGGACGTTCTTGCTGCCGCCCTGGTTGTTTGTGTAGGTGATGCCCGCATCAATCAGGCCATAGAGGGTCACGCTGTTCTGAGCGTGTGCCGCTCCGGCGAAGGTGCCGAAGACACCGAGAGCAAGAAGGGATTTCTTCATTTCAATTTCTCCGAAAATACGATTGAGCAACGCGGTCTGCCTGACCCAGTGCCAAGGGTTGCAAACACCGCGATCTCGTCAGATAAACGTGCATCGCTGCACGTACTGACCGACGTCGCCGTGCGTCGATCAGACGGGCACCATTAAACAGCAGCGTTTTGCGCGGGCTGTTGGAAGCGGACAACAAGCATCGTTACCAAGCGTTGCACTCGGCCAAAACGGTAACGTAATAATTTGCGAAAGACAGGGTGCCTCAGTGAATGCCCAAGCCCAGCGAAGCGTTCTCTGGCAAGGCATGCGCGGGTACTCCCGTGCAATGGCCGGCGAGACGCGAGGCGTGATCAATTGTGCGACGCGTACCCAGCGGTCATGAAGGGGAACATTCTGGAACAATTTGGTGATGCATAGAACGCCGTCAGGCGGCGCTCCATGTAAGGGGAGAAAGGTCATCGCTGCGCGCGTGCGCGCTGACGTTCTTAGTGTGCAACAGCATAATCGTTCTATCGTCAAACCAAGATGAAACGTGCGCATGGGATCGTGCTAAAGACGTTGACCCCATTGCTTCGCTAGTTAAGCCAAGCCGCGCTAATTCCTCACCTAGCATTTCACTGTGTCTCTAAGCACGAACTCCGTATTCGTCACGAACGACACCTTGAACTCCTTTCTCTCATGAGAAAGAGAAGCCACAGCATGCGGCAAACATGATCGGAGGCTTGAGCCACAAGCCTGAACGACCAGCCAACGTACCGCGCCCGTTACGGCGCCCTGCTGCTCAGCCGATGTACCCCCTATTTCCAGTGAGAAATGCGGTAATGAAGCCGTAACGCACCGCGTCATATAGCGAGCTACTTTAGTGACTCGTCTAGCGACTTGCACGCGAGGGCAGCAACCATGATGAAACACATTCTTTCCGCACAAGTTCTTGCAGCAGTGCTGCGAGCCAGTTCAACGCCGTTGTTTTCGGAAATGCTGGTTGCCATGTCAGCGGGGCGACAACGCGCAACTTTCTTTCGCGATGGTTCCACCAGCGCCGCGTCCTTGCGGCGAAGCAGCCGCCGCTAACGCCGGGGATCTCCGTTGTCCGCTTGCGGACAAGGAACAGACGTCGCCGCATTTTCGAATCCGCTCGCAATCGAACCGCAAGGTAGCTAGCCTTTCACAAGGCCGCTGCCTGTCAATTCAATATCTTACGCAATAAATAAGGAATACATAGTATGCCGTTAGTGAAAGGAAAGATCGATCCTCAGCGCAGTCCGGCTCATGCTGAAGGGATCGAAAGGAACGCCCTGCCCGATCCCGTGCGGGTTGCTTCCATCGAGCGCATTGAGCTTGCACCCGACGGCCAACATATGGTGGTGCATAGCGACCGGTCGACCCTGACGTTCCACTACTCGGTATTTCGCGAACTGCTCGCCGTACTTCCCGCCGCGATCATGCAGTCAGAGCGAATGCTTCAGCGAACGCCGCACATCAACTTTGCGATGGGCTGCGAAGGATGGGAGCTCGGCGCGATCGATAACGGCAAAAGCCTCGTCCTTACGTTCCGGCTGCAAGGCGGCGCCGACGTTTCCTTTTGTCTTCCCCGGGAGCAGATCCCTCCCATGGTCGACGCGCTTATATCGGCAGCACGACTGGTTCAGATTCCAGCCCACGCGAGCGGCCCGTTGCAATAAACGGCTAATGCAACGCAGTTCCTGAGCATCCACGAGACACACGTCCAGGCCAGGCACGGCACCGGTCACGTCCGGAACGACGCCGAAAAGCGACGCGGAAAAGCAGCGCAACACATTCGGGCCGATATGCTCGTCAAGTACATCCAATGAAACTCAACTTCCGAACCTTCCGAACCTTCCGAACCTTCCGCACCTTAAGCACCTTAAGCACCGCTCACTCAGCCGTTGTCATCGCATTGAACGTGTTCCTTGCGCCGAGCGTCTACGCGGCGACCAGCAGTTTTGTCATCAACGACATACAGATCGAGGGCCTGAAGCGCATCGAACCGAGCTCGGTCTTCGCCTACGTCCCGCTCAAGCGGGGCGATGTCTTCTCGGACGACAAAGCGTCAGAAACCATTCGTGCTCTCTATGCAACCGGCTTCTTCGACGACGTTCAGGTCGAGACTCAAGGTAGTGTGGTCATTGTGAAAGTACAGGAGCGCGCTGCCGTCTCGTCAATCGACTTTGCTGGCATCCACGAGTTCGACAAGGACAACCTCACCAAAGCATTGCATTCGGTCGGCCTGTCGCAAGGCAGCACTTATGACAAAGCCCTTGTCAGTAAAGCCGAACAGGAACTGAAACGCCAATACCTGACGCGCGGTTATTACGCCGCCGAGGTCACCACCACGGTCACGCCGATCGACCGCAACAGGGTATCCATCCTATTCGCGGTAACGGAAGGTCCGAGCGCGAAAATTCGTCAGATCAACTTCATGGGCAATCAGATTGCAAGCTCGTCGACGTTGCTCGACGAAATGCAGTTGTCGACCCCTAACTGGTTCTCCTGGTACACGAAGAACGACCTCTACGCGAAGGACAAGCTAACGGGGGATCTGGAAAAGGTGCGCTCGTATTACCTGAACCGCGGCTATCTGGAGTTCAACATCGACTCCACGCAAGTATCGATCTCGCCCGACAAGAAGGACATGTACCTGACCATCACCATTCACGAGGGCGAGCCGTACACCATCTCCAGCATCAGGCTTGGCGGCAACCTGCTCGATCGCAAAGCTGAGCTGCAAAAGCTCGTGTCGGTCCGCGCGGGCGAGCGTTTCTCAGCCGAAAAATTGCAGGCAACGACCCAAGGACTGGTAGACAAGCTGGGGGAGTACGGCTACGCGTTCGCCCAGGTCAATGCGCAGCCCGAGATTGACCAGGTCCATCATACGGTCGCGTTGACGTTGCAGGTCGATCCGGGACGCCGCGTGTACGTGCGCCGCGTGAACATCGAAGGCAACACCCGGACGCGCGACGAGGTGATACGTCGTGAAATGCGTCAGATCGAAAGCTCATGGTTCGACAGTAGCCGCGTGAAGCTCTCGAAGGAACGGATTGATCGGCTGGGCTACTTTACCAACACCGATGTAACCACGGTGCCGGTTCCGGGTACCACCGACGAGGTCGACATTAACGTCAAGGTTGAAGAAAAACCAACGGGTGCAATCACGTTAGGCGCAGGCTATGACTCAAGCGACAAGGTCGTGTTGTCCGCGGGCGTGTCGCAGGACAACGTGTTCGGCTCGGGGACCACGCTGGCTGTCAACGTCAATACAGCGCAGACCTACCGGACCTTGTCGGTGACGCAAACCGATCCCTACTTTACAATCGATGGCATCAAGCGCATTACGGACATGTATTACAGGACCACCTACCCGCTCTACAACTTCAGCGACACGAGTTTTCGAATTACATCGATTGGCGCCGATATGAAGTTCGGCATACCGTTCTCCGAATCGGACGTGGTTTATTTTGGTGCCGGATTCGAGCAGGACCGGTTCAACACGGACTCGTCAACGCCACAAAGCTACCTGGACTATGTTGCTGAGTTCGGGCGCGTGGTGAACAACGTCCCGGTGACAGTCGGCTGGTCGCATGACGCACGCGACAGCGCGCTCATACCCAGCAAAGGCTATTTCCTCCAGGCTAACGGAGAGTTGGGAACACCGGCTGGAAATACCCAGTACTACAAATCAGATCTTCAAGCCCAGTACTATTACACGCCCTCCAGGGGTTTCATTCTCGGCCTGAATTTCCAGGCGGGTTATGGTCACGGCATAGGCGGCGATGCCTATCCGATCTTCAAGAACTACTACGGCGGAGGTATTGGCTCGGTGCGGGGCTATGAGTCCGGTTCGCTAGGGCCGCGCGACGCCACGACCAACGACCCGATCGGCGGGTCGAAGATGGTCGTCGGCAATATAGAAATGACCTTCCCCTTGCCAGGCACGGGATACGACCGTACCTTGCGCGTGTTTACCTTTGTCGATGGCGGCAACGTCTGGGGCGACGAGGGCAACAGTGTGGGCGCCAACGGCCTGCGTTACAGCTATGGCGCCGGACTTGAATGGATTTCCCCGATAGGGCCGCTCAAGCTGGACTTCGGTTTGCCGATCGTGCGGCACGCGGGAGACCAGTACCAGAAGTTCCAGTTTCAGATCGGCACGTCGTTTTAACCCGTGCGGTCAGCAGATACGCTCATCCGGTTCACGCCGCGCATGCGTCATATCGCCGTTGCGGCGGCGATAGTCATGTCCCTCGCACCCTCGCCCGCACGTGCACAACTGAGCGGCGCAGCGGCACAGGCGGGGCCGGCCGACCCGCCCTGGGGCCTTAGATTGGCGCCGGAAATGACGGAGCATCCGTTGCCGGCTAACACGTCTGCGGCAATATTCGGCATCGCCGATGCGGCAGACGGCGACGAGGACCGCGACCTCTCGCTCAAGGGCCACGGAGAGCTTCGGCGCGACGCGACCATTGTCAGAGGCGACGCCGTTCACTACGACATCGACCGCAACGTGGTCGATGCGTACGGACACGTGCGTATAGTCGACAACTACGACGTCTTTGCCGGTCCCGAAGCACATCTTCAGGTCGAGGCGAACGAGGGCACCATGACAACGCCGACCTATCACTTCAATCTGACAGGCGGCTCGGGGAGCGCCGACAGCATCGACCTGATCGATAACGAACGTTCAGTCGTGCATCACGGCACGTACACCGCGTGCCAGTGCGAAACTGACCCCGCCTGGTATCTCAAGGCGGCAAGTTTCGACATGGACCAAGGGTCGAACGAAGGCATTGCTCACAATGGCGTGCTGTTCTTCCAGGGCGTGCCCATCTTCGCGAGTCCGTGGTTGTCGTTTCCGTTGTCCAACGCTCGCCAGAGCGGCTTTCTCCCGCCGACCTTCTCGCTGAGCTCGACGAATGGATTCGACCTCACCGTGCCGTATTATTTCAATATTGCGCCGAACTACGACCTGACGGTGACGCCGCGCTACATGTCAAAACGCGGCGCAATGTTGACAACGAATTTCCGCTATTTGTCGCCCACGTATTCGGGCTCGGTCACTATCGCCTATCTGCCCGACGATGCGCTGACCAAGACCAACCGTTATTCGATCAACATCCAGCACAACCAGAACTTCGGCGACGGCTTAGCTGCGTATGTTAACTATTCGCAGGTGTCGGACGTCAACGTCACGACGGACCTGAACTCGAATACCGCATCGCTGGTCAATGGGCAGGACATTTTCCAGCAGGAGGCTGGGGTGACTTACAACAACGGTCCATGGTCAGTGCTGACGCGGGTGCAGCGCTGGCAATCGTTCAGTACCGCGCCGCCCTACAACCGGGCGCCGGAACTGGACGTCAAATACAATCAGTACAACGTGGGCGGATTTGATTTCGGCGCCGAGGCTGACGCCACGCGCTTCACTATTTCAACGGCGGACTCCACGGAGGGCAGTCGTCTTACGTTCAATCCATACGTGAGCTATCCATTGTCCGGACCGGGATGGTTCATCACGCCAAAGGTTCAGTGGCACTACGTGGCCTACGACCTGTCGTCGATCGGAAGCACAGCGCCAACCGGACAGCCCAAGAGTTTCTCGTTCAATGTGCCCACACTCAGCCTGGACTCGGGGCTCGTGTTCGAACGCAGCATTCGCCTGTTCGGAACGGACTATATCCAGACGCTGGAACCGCGCCTCTACTACGTCTATACGCCCTACCGGAACCAGACGTTCGCACCGGTCTTCGACACAGGTGAGGAGGACTTTGGACTCGCCCAGATTTTCACCGACAACACCTTCGTGGGCGGCGACCGGGTTGCCGACCTGAACCGTGTCACGGCTGCCCTGACGACTCGGTTCATCAACCAGGCGACCGGCGACGAACGAGCTCGCTTTGTGGTTGCGCAGGAATACTATTTCACTAATCCGCAAGTGACGCTGGATTCGGGCGCATCCGTGACCGACATTCGCGGCAGCGACGTCATTGTCGGGGCGTCGCTCAAGATTGGCCCGGGCTTTACGACCGAACAGGCCGTCCAGTACGACGAGCAGCGCAACCAGCTGGACCAGGGTACCTCCGGCTTCACCTGGAAGCCGGCGGACCGGGAAGTAATCAGCATTGCTTACCGGTATACCCGTGCCGATGAAGACCTTGACAACGAGGCGGAAAACCAGATCGTGGCGTCCGGTCAATGGCCACTGAGCCGCAAGCTTTACGCTGTTGGCCAGGCCAATTTCGACATGGTCGCTCATCGGCTGGTTGCGGGATTGCTCGGCGTTCAGTATGACGCTGATTGCTGGTCGCTCAGCTTCGCGGTGCAAAAATATACGAATGTGTCGACCACCACGACCGCTGCCAGCAGCGCTACTCGCGTCCTGTTGCAGCTTCAACTCAAGGGATTGACGAAGATCGACAACGGGCTGTCCGAGCAATTCAAAGCGAGCATTCCCGGCTACACACCATTGCCCTCACCGCCTGAGCCTGAGTCGCGGTTCTCGAATTACGAATGATGGGTGACGAATGACCACCTCGACGGTGTGCGCGTCCAGACGAACCCCACCTTCCCTGCTCCAATCGAATAATTCACGCCTGCACCGTAGGTCCGTTGCAATGCCGTCAGAAAGGTACGGCGGTCAAACCGTATTTCCGCGCGCAGCCGGGCAAAACCGAAGGGACCCGGCTGGGGCTGAGCATTGCGAAAAGCATCGCAATGGCGCATGGGGGCACGCTGGTGTTGAGCAAGCGAGCTCGCGTCCACCCGCGCCAGAAACCCGTGGAGATCGATGGTTCCCGCACCTTGAAAGTAGCAAAAATGACGTTGGTTTGCATGGTAAATCAAGCTGCGATTGCTTATCCTGTTTCCAGTTTCCAGACAACGCCGTATGGGATCAATTGAACAGGAGCACATGATGAGCAAGACAATACATGGCGTGCATCACGCCGCAGCGGACGGCTACGCGACAGCAGAAACGGCGGATACCTATGTGCGCGGCCGGCCGGACTATCCGCCGGAGATCGGGGACTGGTTACGTGATCAGCTCGGGCTGCGCGCCGGGACCACCGTCGTGGATCTCGGCGCGGGCACGGGAAAATTTACACCGCGCCTGATCAGCACGGGCGCCAAGGTGGTCGCAGTCGAACCCGTGGCCGCGATGCTCGGCAAGCTGTCCGCAGCGCTCCCGCAAGTGCAGACGTGCGCCGGTACGGCCGAGTCAATCCCGCTTCCTGATGCATCGGTTGATGCCGTGGTTTGCGCGCAATCATTTCACTGGTTCTCGACCCACGCCGCGCTTGCGGAGATTCTTCGGGTCTTGAAACCGGGGGGCAAGCTCGGCATGATCTGGAATTTACGGGACGCTAGGGTGCCGTGGGTCGCCCGGCTCGACGCGATCGTGAATCGGGTGGAAGGCGACACGCCGCGTTATTACACTGGCGCCTGGCGTTGCGCGTTTCCTTTCGACGGTTTCGGCCCGCTCAATGAACACCAATTCAATGTCGGGCACACCGGTTCGCCCGAAGACGTGATCCTGAATCGGGTCCGCTCCATGAGCTTTATAGCGGCACTGGGCGCCGACGAGCGCGATAAAATCGATAGCGAGGTCAAGGCGTTGATCGCGGGTGAACCGCTGCTCGCGGGCAACGACGTGGTCACGGTTCCCTACGAAACCTCGGCGTTTTACGTCAAGAAGCTAGCACGCTAGAAGACGTTCAGGGTCCATACAAGGAGTGGGCCGCCGTGAGCATGCCTTGCACGCGTGCGGCACTTCTCTGTCACAGTGGAGCACTGCAAGCCGGTTTCACTCACTGACGACCCGATCTTCATGACCCTTCGCAACAATGGCGTTCCTCCCGCACTCGAATGTCGCGGCTTGAGCAAAGCGTACGGCGCCGGCCGCGTGTTACTGGCAAGCCTCGACTTCTCGCTCGATCCGGGCGAATTCGTCGCGATCATGGGCGATTCGGGCGTCGGCAAGTCGACGCTTTTGAACCTGATCGCGGGCCTCGATCAAGCCGACAGCGGTGAAGTGCTGATCGACGGAACGTCAATTTCCAGTCTCGACGACAACGCCGCCACTCGCCTTCGGCGGCAGAAGCTCGGCTTCGTCTTCCAGGCATTTCACGTGCTGCCGCATCTCACGCTGATGCAAAATGTCGCGCTTCCACTCTTGCTCAATAACACACCCCCGGCCCGCGCGCTCGACTTGCTCGAAGCCGTCGGCCTGGGCGGCCGTGGCGACGACTTCCCACGGCAGCTATCGGGCGGAGAGCTGCAGCGTGTAGCGATCGCCCGCGCGCTGGTGCACCGGCCCACGCTGATCCTGGCCGACGAACCCACTGGCAACCTGGACCCCGAGACCGCGCACGAAGTGCTCTCGCTGTTCCGTGCGGAAATCAAGGCGAACGGCGCCGCCGCCATCATGGTCACGCACTCCATGGCGGCGGCAGCGAGCGCGGACCGGATACTTATCCTGAGCGAGCATGGGTTGCATGCCGGGCAACCGGCGCGCTCGGCTGGTGAGCGTCAGTGAGCGGGCTCGAGACAGAACCCTCACGGCGCTTTGCAGGCGGCCGGCTACTCGCACGCTGGCTGCTCGGCGCGGAGTGGCGCAGTCATCCGGCTCGAGCGATTGTGGCGATAGCAACGATTGCGCTGGGCGTGGCGCTTGGCTACGCCGTGCAACTCATCAACAGTGCCGCATTCAACGAGTTTTCCGCGGCCTCCAAGAGTCTTTCCGGCGAGGCTGACTTACAGGTCCGAGGCGCGCAGCCCACCTTCGATGAAAACTGGTACCCGCGTCTCGCAACAACGCCGGGCGTAGCCTTAGCCAGCCCCGTTCTGGATCTGGACGTGACCGTTCCCGGCCAGACCGCTGCGTTGAAAGTGCTTGGCATCGACGTTTTCAGGGCGAGCCGCATCACGCCGGAACTGATCGGCGTGCCGTCCGTGCAGCGTCCGCTCGATACCCTTTCCGACGACGCGATCTTCCTCTCACCCGCTGCGCAACAGTGGCTTCACGCGGCCCCCGGTGATCACGTCGCGATGCTTAGCGGTACATCGATTATTCGTTTTCGGGTGGCCGGCGGTTTGGTCAGGACCCGGCCAGGACAACGCGTTGCGGTAATGGACATTGCCGCCGCCCAGTGGCGTTTCGGACTTGTTGGGAAACTCTCGCGTATCGACCTGCAACTGCAACGCGGCGTCGATCGGGAACGCTTTAAACGTGAGTTGCAAGATCGGCTTGGCAGTCAACTGGTCGTAGCCGAGACACGCGACGATGAGAACCGCACCGACCGTCTCTCGCGCGCTTATCGCATCAACATGAACGTGCTTGCGCTGGTGGCGCTTTTCACCGGCGCTTTTCTGGTGTTTTCCACGCAAGCGCTAGCAGTCGTCCGACGCCGCGCGCAGTTCGCGATGCTTCGCGTATTGGGCTATACGCGCGGCCAGCTGCTACGCCAGATCCTGATGGAAGGAGCGCTGCTCGGCGTACTCGGCTCCATGCTCGGCCTTGCAGTGGGCTACGCGCTGTCGAGCATCGCTCTGCGTTTCTTCGGTAGCGATCTGGGCGGCGGCTACTTTCCGGGCGTGCAGCCGCATGTCAGTTTCGAGCCTGTTGCGAGCGCCCTGTTTCTTGCGTTGGGTATCGGCGTGTCGGTGCTCGGCAGTCTCGTCCCGGCGCTGGAAGCAGCCCGCGCACGGCCGGCGGCAGCGCTCAAGGCCGGCAGCGAAGAAGGCGCGCTGGCGCGGCTGGCGACGCCGTGGCCCGCAGTCATCTGCCTCGCGGTCGCGGCAATACTGGCGCTCCTGCCGCCGTTATTCGATATCCCCATCCTCGGTTATCTGGCCGTCGCGCTGCTGCTGATTGGCGGTATCGCTTTGATGCCGCGTTGCACGGCGATCGTGTTCACTGCGCTCAGCCGATGGCACGCGAAACGCCGTACGCGCGCCGTGACGACGCTGGCACTTGCCAGGCTCGCCAATGCACCCGGCCAGGCATCGATCGCCATGAGCGGGGTTCTGTCCAGCTTTGCGCTGATTGTCGCGATGGCCATCATGGTCGCGAGCTTCCGTGTATCCGTCGATGAATGGCTGACCCACCTCCTGTCGGCCGACCTATATGTTCGAGTCGCGGCCAATGGCGACACAGCGAGCCTGAGCCCTGGCGAACAAATGACAATCGCCGCGACGCCCGGCATCGGGCGTGCCGCGTTCACCCGCACGTCGCATCTGACACTCGACCCTGCACGGCCCGCGGTGGCGCTGCTCGCGCGTGACATCGATGCAGCCGATCCGGGCGCCGCCATGCAGATGACCGGCCCCGTGCTTCCACCGTCCGCCCTGAAGGATGGCGAGACACCCATATGGGTGTCGGAAGCGATGGTCGACCTGTACCGCTACAAGCTGGGGCAAAGGCTCAAGTTGTCTATCGGCACGCACGGCGGGACGTTCGTCGTAGCCGGTGTGTGGCGCGATTATGTGCGGCAAACGGGAGCGATTCAGCTACGGCTCGCCGACTACCGACGCCTCACGGGCGACACCGGCGCCACCGATGCCGCCGTCACCGTGGACCGAGGTGCAAGCGTGGAAGGTGTCATCGCGAGCCTGCGCAAACTGCCCTTCGGTGCCGCCATGGAGTTCGCCGAACCCGGCGATATCCGCGCGCGGACGCTGACCATTTTCGATCGGAGCTTCGCGGTGACCTACCTGCTGGAAGCGGTGGCCATTGTGATCGGGCTGTTCGGCGTGGCGGCGACGTTCTCCGCGCAGACGCTCGCTCGTGCGCGCGAGTTCGGCATGTTGCGGCACGTCGGCGTGACACGTCATCAGGTGCTCGCAATCCTCGCGGCGGAAGCCGGCATGCTGACAGCGCTTGGTATTGCGGTCGGGTTCATCCTGGGGTGGGCAATCAGCCTCATCCTGGTGTTTGTCGTTAATCCCCAGTCGTTCCACTGGAGCATGTCAATGCATATTCCATGGCATGTAGTCAGTACGGTGGCCCTTGTCATGCTGATTTCATCGTGTGCAACAGCGGTGGTCGCAGGACGCAAGGCGGTTTCTCTCGATGCCGTGCGCGCGGTGAAGGAGGACTGGTAATGCGCCGTCTTCGACGATCCTTGAATCAGGCAAAGCGATGGGCCTTGATGGCGTGCGTTTTCTGCATCGCCAGCACATCGTCAAGGGCAGCCGAGTTCGCCACGGTCACGCCCGATCAGCCGCTTGTTTTTCCGCAAGACACAGGCGCGCATCCGGCCTTTCGCACCGAGTGGTGGTACGCAACGGGCTGGCTTGATCAACCGGATGGCAAGCCGCTCGGTTTTCAGATCACGTTCTTTCGTTCGGCGACCGGACACGATCCCGCGGATCCGGGTGCGTTCGCGCCGTCGCAGTTGATCATCGCTCATGCGGCGCTCAGCGATCCTTCACTGGGACGCCTCGTGCATGATCAGAAGATTGCACGTCAGGGCTTCGGCCTCGCTTATGCAAAGACCGGTAACACCGACGTCAAGCTCGACGCCTGGCATCTCGTGCGCGCAGCCGATGGTCATTACACCGTCACAGTGAATGCCGCCAATTTCACACTGGACCTGTCGCTCACGCCGACCCAGGAACCGCTGCTGCAGGGCGAAAAAGGTTACTCGCGAAAAGGTCCGCTGGCCGCGCAAGCGAGCTACTACTACAGCGAACCGCAACTGCGCGTGAGCGGCAAGGTCACACGCGCTTCCAGCGGGAAGGGCGAACCTGGACTTGACGCAGCAGTTACCGGCTCCGCGTGGCTGGATCACGAATGGTCAAGCACGGTGCTTAGCAGCGATGCCACGGGATGGGACTGGCTCGGCGCCAATTTGTCGGACGGATCGGCGCTGATGGCTTTCAAGGTGCGCGGACAAAACGGCGGGACAGTCTGGTCTCACGCTGCGCTTCGTGAAGCGAACGGGCACGTTACTGCATTCGATGGGGACCAAGTCGACTTCGCGCCGCGTAGGACATGGCGCTCGCCACGCACCGGCACGTCTTATCCGGTATCGGAGACGGTCAGGACGGGCACGCTCACGTGGCAGCTCGATCCGTTGATGGACGATCAGGAACTCGACTCCAGCCAGTCGACTGGCGCGGTGTATTGGGAGGGAGCGGTATTGGTGAGTCGTGACGGTAAAACGTCAGGTCACGGTTATCTGGAACTGACAGGATATGGGAAGGCGCTGAAGCTGGAGAGGTAGTCACGAACTACGTTCATTCCACACCGCACGCGTCTAAAAACAATACGACACGCGCATAACGCTGCGCAGACTGAACAGTCGCGAGGTCATGCCGGCACGCCTGCCGTCTTGCCTTAGTTGCCAAGCGCCTGCGCGTGCCAGCCGTCGCCGCAAGGCGACGCCAAGCTTAGCCCTTCAGGCTGTCCGGCACCTTCCCGCCATTGGCCGCAAGCTGCTCC
>Ga0302310_10001603_pt1 | contig 19120 bp, 22 predicted proteins | sample III_Palsa_N1_2_FD_200451 | JGI IMG/M metagenome (GOLD analysis project Ga0302310, IMG submission 200451) | Peat permafrost microbial communities from Stordalen Mire near Abisko, Sweden - III_Palsa_N1_2 | ecosystem: Environmental > Terrestrial > Soil > Palsa > Peat permafrost | place: Sweden...
TCTCCCTATCCTCGGATCATACTCCCAGAACTCAGCCGTGTAGGCGTTTCCCGTCCCGTTTATTTCGTTATCCCCCTCCTGTCCATTGAACCCATACCTATACGCCCCTGCACATACATTTTACTGATTCAAAGAACTTCTGAACAGCAAGTTATATGATTTTTTATTTTCAATTGAAAAAATAAAGGTTTAGTCGCGCCCCCCCTTCCGCCCCGGCGGCAATAGGTTTTTGTATATACAAAAACACATCCTGCAGTTTAAACTTTGTTGCACTAAACGAGCATTAAGGGCTGCATCCGGGGGATATTGCACGAACTGAGTACTAAACGAGTACTAAACGAGCATCAGGGGTTGTACCTGGAACGATTTTGCACGAACTGAGTACTAAACGAGCATTAAACGAGCATCAACGACGTTTTTTGCAGGGTATACAGGCGGTTTCCGGGGTTCCTTGCGACTTCGAAGGCAAGGGGGCTATCTAATGGGGCAGGTGCCACATTTGAACATCTTGCCGCGGGCATTTTAAGCCGCTTTACGGGGTGGCGGGCCAAAGATGGAGGGAAAGTTACCCGCCGACCCTTATCAGCCGATTTTGGGCCGTTTATTCGTCTACAACTATACATCTTGCTGATTCTACCCGGAAGCGCTTTTACCGGGATGGATAGCCAGCTATGTTTTGGTATGACCAAAACGCTGTCTACCTCATCCGCCGGGGCGGATTCACCGGATTAAACGCAAGCAAGACCGGACGTAATCGCCCAGCCTCACCGCCTTGTCAGAGCTTCCGCCTTGGTTTCCTGTACCACTTTTTAAACCAGTACTGCTGGTACTTGTTCCGCCATTTGGCATGCAGGTCGATCAGTTTCATTTTGGCGTCCTGCGGCCAGAGCGACCCCATCGCATCTAACTCCCGGAACACCTGCCGGATCTCCGGCTCCGTGTACCACTTTTGTCCATACCCGCACAGGGTAAAATAATCGACCAGGACTTGCCGGATGGCATCGTTTTCCCTCCGCTTCCAGCTTTCCTGCCCCAGGTCGTTCATAAACCGGTCTAATACTTCGTGCGGCGTTACCTCCATCAGCTTGCACAGGTACAGGAACTGCCACGGTAAAATAAACCGGATCTCCTGATCCCGGTGGTAGGCCCCGTTATCCCATTTGTACCGCGATGGAATAACCCCCTTTTGGGACGGTTGCTTTGGCTTTCGCTTCGTCTTGTGTTTTTTACGCATAACAACATGCTTTTAAGTGACGAGAAGAACCTCGTAGTCCTCCTGCCTTACACTTTTAAGCATGCAGGCGCCAGAAAAACAATCATCCGGGCGGATAGACAGGAAGTACTGCCGCCCGGTAGGGTTCCCACTGTTGCCGCCCCTGTCTGTCCGAACGGATGCACCAAAGCCGTTACCAATGCCCGGCCCTGTTCTACCGCCCATCGGCTGCGGTCGCCTGTACTATGGCTTGTTGGCTATACTGCGGACTTCATCGGCATAAACCGTACAGGTCTTCGGGTCTTTAAGATCAGGATATTCTTGCCTCACGGCTTCTACTTCGCTTTCCGTCAGCGGGCGGCTCTTTCCATTAGCATCATTATGGATGGCCCAACAGTCCGCATACTTTTTAATGTAATACATACGGGTCGTGTTTTATCGTGATAAAATGAAGGCATAAGGAGGACACCGGCTGCCGGATAGACAGCGGGGCTTTTATCTCTGTTTATGGTAGGGGATCTTGTCTGGTGTTCTATTTCATCGGATGGTACTCGTCGATAGCGGCCTTTAACGTCTCGATCTCACTTTGCCGGTAGCGCTCGGTGGAAGAAGGATATTTATGGCCCGCAAAAACCTGTACCACGCTTAAAGGATGGCCCTGCTTTAACAGATGGGCGATTACACTTTGGCGGATGGTTTGTGCATTGACCATCCGGCCGGGATACAACGCTTTAAAACTCCGTTTCACATGCTTGGTAATGTCTTCGGCTGTCATCGGCTGGCCCCGGTGACCGATCAGCAGCGCCTCTGCCGGGGTGTCCTTTAACAACCGGGGCCGTATATCCCGGATGTATTCGTAGAACAGCAGGATCTGATTGGGTTTCAGGGTCAGCTCCCGCATGTTCGTTTTAGCCGTCGCCCTGACCTGTACCCGGCCGGTTTCCAGGTTGATATCACTTACCCGCAGCACTTCCATTTCCGAAGGATACAGGGCCTGATAGATCAAAAGACTCATTAGTACCCGGTTTCTACTGGCCAGGTGGCTGTACCGCTCCGGACGGTTCAGCAGGGCTTCCAGTTCCTCCATCGTCAGCAGGTCCTGCAACTGTATGTCCCGGCTCCGGGTGTCTCTTAAGCGGATCGATCCGGCTGGATTATCTTCCCGCTGGCCGCTGTCGCACAGGTAATCGTAATAGGCTTTGAGGCTGCACAGGATCCTGTTCAGCGTCGAAGGATTGCTGTAGCGGCCCCGTAATACCCCGATGTAGGCCAACACGTCCTTGTACACGGCGGTCGCTGCACCCGGATGGAGCGACAGGTAACGGTCGATCTCTTGCAAATAAATTTTGGCGGTATCGGTCGTGTAATGCCGTTTCAGGTAGTCTTGCAGGCTCATAACAAGGTCAGTTGTTCGGCAGAGGGCCGGGCATAAAGTTGCGTCGTCTCTAAAAAGCTATGCCCTAAAAAGTCCCGCACATATTCCAGGCTCATACCGCTTTGTAACAGATGGGTCGCTATGCTGTGCCGCAGGTGATGTAATGTGATTTCTCCGCCGATACCCGTCCTCGCTGCCAGCCGTTTGAACAGGTCGTTATAACCCTCTCCGCTCATCCGGCCCCCGATCCGGTTCAGCATAAAAGCCGCTTCGTCTTTTACCCGCTTCACCTGGTCACTGCATCGATCCCCGAGATAGTAGGTTTCCAGGGCCTTGGCTACCCGCCCCGGCATCGGCACCACCCGCCGTTTGGCCCCCTTGCCCGCCCGTACATACAGCAGCCGCTCTTTGTAACGAACGTCGGCTATATTCAACGCCTCCCCTTCGCTTCGCCTGAGTCCGCAACTGTAGAACAGGTGCAGTAGGGCCGTTTCCTTCAGGCTGGTAGCTACTTCAAAAAGTTGTGCGACTTCGGCCAGGCCGAGCGGCGCCCGGCTGTTCTGCCTCGGGCGCTTGAACTTCATACCGCTGATCGGGTTGTAATCGATCTGCTCCGTTATTTCCAACCAGGTGAAGAAGGTCTTTAAAGCATAGACGTAATGGTGGATCATCATTTCACTCAAGGCGCCGCTGCGTCTCTTTAACGGCCTGTCCTGTAGCCAGCCGTAAAAAGCCCTCACTTTTTGCGGCTCTATGTAAATGACGTCTGTTATCTGCTGCTGTTCCAGGAACTCCCGTACACAGGCCGGAAGCATGTTGCGCGTGCCTTCGCTGTAACCTACCTGGTACAGCCACGCCATAAAAGAGTGGACGATTGTTGTCATAGCGGGTAGTCATAGAGGTAATGTAAAAGTGGGCCTCGAACCTTTTTTTGGAACAGGGAACGCCAGGCCGATTTTTTAGTATTTACGCTGGTTCCAGCGTTCCGCTAGTGTTCCGTGGCGTTCCATCCTTGAGCGCTTTTACCTGCTCGTCCAGGCTCTGGCGGATACGCTCCCGCATCGATGAGTAATTGTCCCAGTACAGGATTTTATAGGTATAACCCTTATTGGGATAACCGCCCTGCTGGCGGATATACTCCAGGTTCGTAAGGTCATTGGTATATCGAAAAAGCTGTGTCTTGCTCACCTTCAACGCCTGGCGGATTTCACGCAGGCCGAACTCCGCCGTCTGGTGGCTGCCGTTGTGTTGCGCTTTCAAGTAGGATTTCAACTGCTCATAGAACTGCCGTAAAGAACCGTCCAGCTCGTCCACCTTCAGCACAATGCTGTCGAAGAGTACCGCTACGGCCGTTTCCACGTCCTCGATCTCGGTAAGGAGCCGCTTTCTTTCGTCTTGTCTGCGCTGGTATTGGTTAATAATCGTCACCATCTTTACAAAACTCTGGAACAGGTCGTTCAGCCGACGGATCTTGTGCGCCTCCGGGGGTAACTGTATCCGCGCCGCATACGGGTTGACTACTTCATAGGGGTGCAGGATGCGCACAAAGTTTTGGATAAAAGCCCTGGTGGCCTGCTCTTTGCGCCCATCGATCAACCCGGCCGCTTTGCGGTTCTGGTAGTCGATGATCCGGGCCGTTTGCCCCGCACTCTCGTCCACGGCAATCAAAAATACCCGGCTCATATTGTCCTCGTAGATCTCGCCCCGCGTCGTACAGGCAAGGCTGGCAATCGGGCCTTTTACCGTCTTCTGTCCGCTCGTGATCTGACCGTTATCCAGCTTGATCGACGTCGCGCTGTTCAGCTCCCCGTTGCTTTGCAGCTCCCTAAACGCAAACTCCGCTTCCTCGCTCAACCCGTCGATGTCTTCCAGGCACAGCAGCCGGTTGACAAAATATTGCTCCGGGAAGTTGTACAGTACCTTATCGCTCAGCCGCGTTAATTTGGTGACGCTCTCCGCCGGCATGCAGTCCGATACCTGTTTCAGCAGTTTGGTCTTCCCGCTCCCGGAGCTGCCCTGTAATAATCCGTGCAGCGTCTCGGCTGTTTTATGGCTGATCGCTATAATGAGTAAAAAGATCCGGTTGCGCTCTTCCCCCACGATCCCCGCCTGACCCAACAGCTCGTTTAACCGCCTGACCAGGCGGGGCTTTCGGGCAAAGCCTTCCAGCTCCTGCCGCTCCCCCACCGTTAATACCGGCAGCGGCTTTTCCGTGACCTCCTGCCCGCTCAGGTGCGCTTCCCGGTGCCGGTCTAGCAGATCCGTCAGCTTATACAGATCCCCTTCCAGCAGGTCTTTGCGAAGTTGTAATTTGTCGGCTACCTCCTGGCTCGTCCGCTCTACGGCCTTGTCCTCGTACAGGTCGATCCGGTTGCGGGCCTTCAGGCCATTGTCCCGGCGCTCCACTACCAGCATCACTTTCATATTGTCCGCCGATTTGGGAAGACTACCCTGGATATAATAATGCGCCGTCTCCGTGCTGTAACGCAGCTTGTAGGGGTTCGATGTGTCCAGGGCCTTGGAGGGGATTTCAGGGTTTACCGGAATGGTTGCGATTTCAGGAGAAGGAGCATCCTTTTTTTCAATTGAAAAAAGAAGTTTCACACCCTCCGTACCAACGGCCTGACGCGCTTCCAGCAGGTCGATAAAGAGGGCTTCCCCGCTGTGCCCCTGCGCCAGGCTGTTGACGTCTTCCCCGTCCGGCATATACACCTGAGTAATGACCACCTGCGGATACAGGGTCCGCAAGGCCCCAGCATGTTTTTTCGTCGCTTCCTGGCCAGCCGCATCGGCGTCCAGCCAAAAAATGATCTCTTCCAGGTGGGGCAGCGCCTGGATCGCCGCCCCGTGTTCCTCCGTCAGGCCGTTGGTGCCGTAGAGGGCCAGAACGCTGTACTGCGGAGTGATAGCGGGGATTTGCAGCAGCGTCGCCGCATCGATGATGCTTTCCGTAAAGATCAGCTTTTTCGTGTCCGCTCCCGGATAACGCGGGTACAGGCCCTGGCGATCCTTCAGGTAAAAATGCCGCTGGTCGCCTTCATTCACCGTGCTGCGGAAGTACAACCCGCTCACCTGGCCTACCTGGTTGCGTAGCGCAAAGACGATCCCGTACTTGCCAAAAGGACGGTACGCATCCTCGCCCGTTCTGCCCGATCGGTCATGCCTCGATAATAAACCAACCGATAAACAGGACTCGATCAGTAGCTCGTCTTTGCGCGTGCCGTGATGGAACTGCCCCGTATTATAGCCGATCTCTAGCTTTACAGGATCCAGCGCCCGGCCCCGGATATACGCCTGTGCCGGCTTGCTGTTGTACACCGCATTTTTAAAATAGGTGAACATCTTCGTCAGCACCGCCGTCCGCGTCAACTGTTCCCCCGTGGCCTGGACGAGCGTGCCGCCGATCAGTTGCTTACACTTTTCCAGGGCCTCGTGTTTGGTGCAGTTTTCCTTGTGCATCACAAAGTCAATCACGTCCAGCGACCGCCCGTGCGTTGTACAGTTACTGCTGAAGCAGTAGGCCGTATGCGTCTTGTAATACACTTGCAGGCTCGGCGTCGTGTCGTCGTGGAACGGACAATGCAGCCGTCGGTGTTTGTCCGGTTTTAACCCGTAATGCTGTAACACCCGCGCAAGGGTCAACTGTGCTTTGATCTCCGTTATCTCCATGTGGATAAATTATTAGCTATAAGCAAACTTGCTTACAAAAATAGCAAACTTTCTTATTCAAAAACAAGCGCTTCCTCCTATTTATCCCCACACTTGCTTATAAATTGTTGATTTCACTAGCCAAGAGTGCTAACTTTGTACCGCCGCTACAGCATAAAAGCTTTTATTATGGAGTTCAAAGACCGGCTCAAGCAGGCCAGAACAAAAAAAGGCCTTTCCCAGAGTGACCTGGCTAAGACCATTCATGTGCATGTGACCAATATCTCCCGCTATGAACGTGGAGAGAACAGGCCCACTTCCGATGTGCTGTCCAAACTGGCTAATGCGCTGGACACCACCGTGGATTTTTTAATGAGTGGTTCCCTGCATGACCAGGCCGATACGGAGATCAACGATAAGGAACTGCTCTCCCAATTTAAGCGGGCAGAACACCTGCCACAGGAGAAAAAGCGCCTGGTCAAAGAGTTTCTGGAATCGTTTTTGATTACCAATGAGCTTCAGCAAAAGCTGGCTGTAAAATAACCATCAACCTATTATACCCCGGTGTATGGAACAACTGGTATTACATATCAAAAGAAAAAATAAGCTCCCCTTCATCAAGGAACTCTTGCAGGCCTTTGATTATGTCGAGGTGTTGGAGTCTAAGGAACTGTCCCCCAAAGAAAAAAAATGGCTGGCGGGTTTTGAAAAAGCCGTCCAGCAGGTCAACCTCCACAAACAGGGGAAGATCAAACTAAAATCTGCCAAACAGTTGCTCGATGAGCTTTAATGTAGCGGTTACTGATTTTTTTGAGCAGGAACTTAAAATCCTGGCTAAAAGACACCGTTCCCTAAAAAATGACCTGGCGGTCTTGATTGCACAGCTCGAAGAGAACCCCTTTACCGGAACGGAGATCGGCAACCATTGCCGTAAGATACGCCTGGCCATTACCTCCAAGGGCAAAGGCAAGTCCGGCGGGGCAAGGGTCATCACCCATGTCCAGGTAAGCGGCACTACCGTTTACCTTATCTCCATCTATGATAAAAGCGATATGGAAAATATCGATGACAGCACCTTAAAGAAGCGATTGAAAAACTTGCTATAAACGGGCGTTTGTTCCGCGTTTACACCTGGTCAAAGGAGGCGATCTTAGCCAGGCAGATCGTTTCCGCTACCTGCTGTAGCTTGCCCACCCGCTCGATCAAGAGCGCCAGTTCTCCCTCCGTAATCTCGTAATACTCCTTGTACCGGGCGTCTACATAACCCCGCTTCAGCAGGTCAAACAGGTGCTTTTCTTCCGGGGTATTATCCGGGAAGATCCCGTCCAGTTCCTCGGAGAACCGCTTGGAGTAACGTTTGAGCTTATCCAGGTTGTGCGTCTTCGGCTTATACCCCGTCTCTACCAGGATCACCGCGTTATACGTCCGCTCCGTGGCCTGGTGAAGATTAAAAACGCCTTCCTTCAGGTCGTTCTCCTGAAGATAAAAACCAGCCCCTTTTAAAAACCGTTGGGCACTGTAATACCACTGCTCAAAATACTTCTCGGCAATGGCTTTGGCTTCTGAAGGGCTTAACGGCTTGCGTTCGGCCAGGGGGATATTGCCCGCATCGTAGAGCAGTATCCCTTCTTTTTCTATATCCGTAAAAAAGTATTGCCCCTCGCTGAGCATCTTATTGATAAAATCTATATCATGCACGATCACCGTTACCGGCGTTTTATACACGCACCGGTTCTCGATGATGTCCTGTACCTCGTAGTCCTTCCGCGACTCCCCCATTTTGGTGATCACCAGGATATCATAGTCGCTGATATACTCGTACGTAATGCCGCCCTCGGTATATCTATGCTCCACCCAGCGCCCCGTCGCGTGGCTGCCGAACAGGATCACCTTCTCAGGGTCTACCGCCTTTACGATGATAGCTGCGATCTCCTGTAGCTGACGCTGCTTGTAATCCGGTAAATGGCTTAACGATGTGTTCACGGGCTATACCTTTTGAACCCTAAAGCTAGGGGCTTTGAACTTTATTTGTAAAAATAAGTACGGGGCCAGCTTGCGCCAGCCCCGCTGAAGTATCTTATTCGCCCGGATAGCCGGACAAGTAATTGTATAAAGTCTAATAGGAATATTCGCTTTTCAGTTGAATAATTCTTTCTTTCAATTGACTAGCATTAATATAAAAATTCGGATATTTCTCCAGATCAACATTACTAAATGAGTAATGTTCCAGATGGCTTCTTATTAATGAAAAATATTTTGTTGATAATTGCTGGTCATCCCAATCCTCAAAATCAAAAATATCAGTATATAACTTTTCAAAAGAATCAGCATCCAATTTGTCTGAAGTAAATTGATTTACAAGCTCAATTAGATGCGCTATGTTCGCATTATCCATAATGAAAGCTATTGTTTAAGTTTTAGAATTTTAGGCAATGGCCCCATTGCTGCACGCGAATAATGAAAATGGTAAATCGTATTGTCTTGAGCATTGTATATAACCTTAAGATTATATTGATTTCCGTTCTTTAATATGGTCGTATAGTGGGCGGTCGCTTCAGCCCCTTGGGGGTCTGGGTAACCAGTAGTATTAATTGCTCGCTGTAAATCCTTCGCACTTACAGTTCGTGCAGGGTCTAAAAACCTTTTTATTGTTGTATTTGTAAAATTAAGGCCAGCTTTTGATTCAACAATGGATTGTTGCGTACTTGAATTGATCATTGTACCTCTTGGAGCAGGCCCTACGTCTGGAAACAACCCCATTGCCGCTATATCAACACCAGTCCGCCCACCTTGTTTTATAACATCAATTAAATCAGCATTGTATTTCTTAATATAAAAATCACTCGCAAGAAGTGTGTTTTTATTATTGACACTTTTATTATTTATGACATCGTTATCAAGCCCCTCAAAGGCAGACTGGCTATACTCTGCTACGCCAGCTAACCCATCATAATATCGGTTTACGGCATCTTGAAAATCTGCTGCATCACCAAAATTCATTTTTTTGTTACTGACGTAATCCATTACCGCCTTATTCACAGCGTCCTTTGACTGATCTGAGTTAAATGCTTGATTTTTTTTGATAACATCCTTTACAGCACTGCTTGCGGTCTTTAACGCATCTACATATTGACCCGTCGAAAGTGTATCTCCTAATGGATCGTTATAATATATAGGATTGTTATTGAATGCGGAATATTCACTTATTCCAGTAATAGGTTTAGGATCTAAGTTCCAGCGTCTCCCTATCCTCGGATCATACTCCCAGAACTCAGCCGTGTAGGCGTTTCCCGTCCCGTTTATTTCGTTATCCCCCTCCTGTCCATTGAACCCATACCGGTAGGCTCCTGCACAGGTATTTTACTGATTCAAAGAATTTCCAGGCCCTCAAGATAGATGTTTTTTTATTTTCATTTGACCCTTCAGTTGAAAATAAAAATGCCGCCTTCGGTATAGCGGTGCTCTACCCAGCGGCCCGTCGCGTGGCTGCCGAACAGGATCACTTTCTCCGGATCCACCGCTTTCACGATGATCGAAGCGATCTCCTGCAACTGTCGCTGCTTGTAATCTGGTAAATGATTTAACGATGTATTCAACTGGTAACGTTTTGCAGGGTAAAACTACATACTTTGACGGGTACCTGTAAAAAATATTGCTCGACGCCCCACCAGATGACCTTTTACCACTGAAGTCAATTGACCGCTGTAGAAAAAATACAGGATTTACAGAGTTGAGAAAAATTCAGTGAACGTTTTACTTTTAAAAATGGCTGCTTCTTTTGACATGCCGATAAATGGCATTTCGTAAATATCTCCCGTGATCCTTTCTATTGCAAAAGCAGTATCTCCCCCATTGGAGCCGAAAATAAAGAATTCAGGTGCGAATTCTTCAACTTCATACGATTTATTCAACGCCATCATTTCGGTTAATGGCCATAAATCTGTATAGCCTTTGTCGGATCTAATGATTGCCCCATTTGTTTGCCTAAAAAAGTCTAAAAAACCTTCAGATAACTTGAATTTTATTTCATGCGTAAACGCAGCAATTTCATGATTGGTGGGAGCAGCAGTTTTACTTATGTCCATCATATACTTATTATTTTTTTATGCTTCTCATCATGCGATTCCAAAATACAGTGTATTGTGAGTGCACTGAACGTGATAAATAGATTTTATTAGCGGGGTCTGTTGGACTACCACCAAATTTAACTGGTTGTATTTCATGTATATCTAATCCCTGGAGTGAAGGATCTGCTTTATGCATTGCATCGTTTGCTGCATTGGCAGCTTTTCTGGCGGTTTCATACTCATCGCCTTCTAACAATCTAAATGGACCAATTGGCTTTATCCCATTGCTTGGATAACCATCCCAATTAAATATGGAAAATGACCCTTCTACAATATCTTCTCCCAATTCCAAATCCTGGACAGGTCCAAAGCTAGGGGTAGGGGCAGTTCCGGTTACTGGTGCTAACCTATTTGTAAGATAACCATTGTCATCTATTAGATATCTCCCCTGTGTTCTCGAACCCTCAAAAAGACCTAAAAATCTATTCCTTGGAAAATCAACCTGCCCATGAGCGTGGTCTAGCAGCGAATGTTCATAGGCAATCCGAAGACGTTCGCTATTTGCAATAGCCTGACCATCTGCATGACACTTACATTGAACGGTTGTAATAGCATTTGTAATAATCCGTTGGGCCGGTGCCTTAATAACAATCTCCGGAACATATGTGGAAGAGGCGGAATTCGCTCCCTCCATTTTCTGACCATTGATAACAGTATCTCCTCGAGGATCGGTATAAAATATTGGATTATTTCTAAATGTGGAGTACTCACTAATATCCAAGGTCGGACTTGGGTCCCTATTCCACCTCCTCCCTGACCTCGGATCATACTCCCAATACTCAGCCGTATAGCTATTTCCTGTACCCTTTATTTCGTTATCCCCCTCCTGCCCATTAAACCCATACCGATAGACTCCTACACATATATATTGCCGTATTCAAAGAACTTCTTAAGGCCCCAATATAGTCGTTTTTTTATTTTCATTTGAAGGGTTCATTTGAAAATAAAAAAACGAGTGCGTAAGGGTTTAATATAACAGATTTTAAAAAATGGGCGGGGGTATTTCAGCAGCGTGGAGGTATAAAAGCGGGTACTGGTGCTGAGGTAAGTACTACTGCTGCCGTGCTTTTATACCGGAAGGCTGCTGCGCCAACGCGTTACTAAAAGCTGGGCTTTGTACTGGCGATCACCCGCGGCGGCCGCTTGCAGTATGCTGGTGTATTTGTATTTCTGTATTTGCGCCACCTCCGCCATGTGGCCGGCAGTGCTGTCCGGAGGAAGGCCGAAGGCCGCCGGACAGCTACCCGCCGGATCGGCCATAATGTATGCCGGAGCGCAGCGGAGGCAAAATAATCAGATAAGCTGCCGGCCACCGGCAGGTGGCGGACAAAATGGTGGAGCTGCGGGTGTCTGCGGCGCTAGCCGCAGACACGGGAGCAGCGGAAGGCTGCGCAGCGGAGCGAAGCAAAAATCATGACAGGCGCGTCAGCGCCTGGCGTGATTTTTGACCTGAGCGAAGCGAAGACAGCCTGCCTATGTTCCTACTTAGAGAGCAGGGCTTTATGGAAGATTAGGCGTGGCGCCGATGGTGATCGAGCAAACTGTTGCCTAATTATCCTTTCCGGTATTTTTTGCGGGGGTGCTTTCTGGTGTGATGGATGGAACTGATGTATATTTCCTGGGTGAGCTTATTGACTTTATATACAATCAGGTATGGAAAAATATCTACTTCTGCTTCCCGGAACATTTTATTACTCTTACGCCCATAGACTTCGGGCTGCAAGGCTATTTCTTCTATTTTCTTTCGTATTGCTTTGATAAAGCGCTCACCTAATCCCTTCTGCTGTTCCTCATACCATTGATATGCTTCGTCATAGTCCTGCTTTGTAAGCGGATGAAGCCGGTAAGTATAGCTCATTATTTTTTACGGTTCTTGTCCTTATGTGCTTTTCTTGCGCCGGCTTCCAACTCATCGAGGGTATAGCCTTTTACTTCACCGCTTTCCATTTCAGCAAAACGCCGGTTCATTTCAGTGACATACTGCTTATCATCTGCCCACCAGTCCTGCTTTTCGGCTGCGAACGTTTTTACCACGCCCAATACGGCTTGTTTTTGCTTAGGGCTCAGATGGGTCAGATACTGCGCGATCTCCTGGTCTACCATTTTTACGGCTCCCATAAATGTATCCGTTTTCAACAAATTTAATCTAAAAATGGATGCTCTCGATTTCAAAACTTTTGCTCCCTAAAAAGCAAGTATAAGGGCCTCTTGATATAGCATTTTCTATCGCTATTTTCTGTCGCTATATTCTTCTGCTATATTCCAGATTTCAAAACTTTTTCTCCCTAAAAGACAACTGTAAGGGACCCTTGGTATACTACTTTCTTATAAGCCTCTACCCTTGCTTCCCTTCATCCAAAGGGATGGTGTTTGAGCACGGCGGCCTTTAGTTCCTCGACCTGGGTTTGCTTATATCGTTCCGTGGCACTGGGATATTTATGCCCTGCAAACACCTGCACCACCCGTACGTCCCGGCCTTCTTTGAGCAGTTGGGTGATGACGCTCTGCCGGATGGTGCCTGCGGTGAGCCGCCGGGTGGGGAACAGGGCCTGGTAGGTGCTGACCAGGTAATGGATGCCCTCCCCTGTTTCCGGTGTGCCGAGCTTGGTCAGGATTAACCGGTCTGTAGGCGTTCGCAGCAGCCGGGGCCTTTCCTGGTGGATGTATTCATGCAGGAGCATGATCTGCGTGGGGATCAGGGCCAGCGTCCGGGCGTTGGTGGTAGCACTGCCCTGTATGTAGATGCTGCCTTGTTCCAGGCGGACGTCCGCAAGGGCCAGGGAGGCGATTTCCCGGGCGTGGAGTGCTTGGTTGACGAGCAGTGTCATAATGACCTCATTTCGGGTGGTAAGGGCTGTATAACGGCTTTTACGGTGCAGGAGCAAGGCCAGTTCCTGGGGCGTAAAAAGCGCCTGCAATTGCACGTCCCTGGGCCGGGCGTCGCGCAAGCGGATGGAACGGGCGGGATGATCCGGGCGCAGCTCACAGTGGCAGAGGTATTGGTAATAGACCTTCACCGAGGCCAGGATCCGGTTCAGGCTACAAGCATTAGGGTACTTGCTCCGGCAGGCCCCGATGTAGTCCATGACCTGGCGGTACTGATAGCGGGCAGCATCCGGGTGGGCGGCTACAAAGCGAGTGATGTCGCGCAAGTAGGCGCTGGCAGTGGAGGGGGTGTAGCGCTCTTGTAAGTAGGCCTTGAGTTCCATTGTGATAATAAATTGGTGGATACATGCGTATAGACCTGGGTGCTTTCCAGGTGGTCATGGCCTAAAAAATCCCGTACATATTCCAGGGACATGCCTTGTTCCAGGAGGTGAGTCGCAATCGAGTGGCGGAGGCCGTGGAGGGTAACCACGCGCTCGATGCTGGCTTCTTTCAGCAACCGGTTCAGCCATTTAGCCATGGTTTGCCCCTGCGTCCTTGTCCCTACCCGGTTGACTAAAAAGGCTTCCGTGGGCCGCTGTATGTTCATGTGCTGTGGGCGCTCGTGGTGGTAATATAGTTTGAGTGCCTCTCCTACTTTTGGTGTCAGTGGGATGACCCGCCGTTTGCCGCCTTTGCCCTGACGGACGTAGAGCAGTTGATCGCGGAAGTGGACGTCGGTGACATTCAAGTGCTCGGCCTCTGTTCTTCTGAGGCCGCAGCTATAGCACAGGTGCAGCAGGGCGATAGCCGTGAGACTACGGGCGGCATCGAACAGGCGGTGGATCTCGGGCAGTGTGAGGATCTCCCGGGGGCCGTGCCGGGGGCTGGCAAAGTGCAGGCCACTGGCCGGATTTAAGGCGATCACTTGGGTCTGTTCCAGGTAGTCAAAAAAGACGCGCAGGGCATACATATGATGGTGGATCATCATTTCACTCAAGGCGCCTGGCCGTCGTTGGTGGGGGCGCTGGCCGAGGTACTGGTGATAAGCCCTGATGATGTCCGGGGTTAGCTCCGTGGCGCAACTACAGCCGCTAAAGCGGATAAACTCCGCCACACAGGTGGGCAGCATCCGCTGCGTACCCTGGCTATACCCCAGGCGCTCCAGGTGCGTGGTAAAGGCAAGTAGTAAGGTTTCCATTATCATAACCATTATGTTTTAAGGGGGGCTTGCACACACCCGCTGGGACAAGGGACGCCAGGGGGTGTTTGGTAGTGTGGATAAGGATCCTGGTGTCCCAGTGGCGTCCCATGGTGTCCCAGGATTTCGCTTTTACAGGGTTTGCAGTTGGGTGGACAGGTGGTTTTTGATCTTATCGCGCAGGGCTTTGTAGTCATCCCAGTACTGGATCCGGTATTGATATCCCCGGTTGTGGAAGCCGCTCTCGCTCAAGTATTCCAGCGATACCAGTTCCTGCAGGTAGCGGTGGAGTTGGCTCCGGCTGATCCTTAAAGTATGTCGGATCTCTCGGGCGGTGAACGCATAAGGCCGGGCGGGTGTATCCGTATTGCCAGCAGCCTTGGCATGGGCTTTGAGTTGTTCGTAAAACTGCCGTAAGGATCCGTCCAGCTCGTCGCTTTTTAAAACGATGCTGTCAAACATAATGTCTACGGCCCGGGCGACGTCGGCCGGGGTACAGACCAGTCGCCCTTGGGCGTCCCGCTTGCGCTGGTGTTGGTACACAAGCGTGACCAGGCGGATAAAAAGCTGGAACAGGTCGTTTAAGCGGCGCAGCTTGTGTACCCCTTCGGGGAGCAGGATGCTGGCGGCATAGGGATTGATCACGGAGAGGGGCCTGAGACTGGCCGTAAACTGTTGGAGGAAGCGTTTGGCCTTCCCTTCTTCGGGTTCTCTGACGGCCCCCGCCGCACGTCGGTTCTGATAGTCCACCACCCGGCGGGTCTGCTCCGCGCTCTCGTCCACGGCCACGATCAGCATACGGCTGATATTGTCTTCATACATCCGGCCATTGGTGGTACAGGCCATGGAAGCAATGGGGCCACGCACGATCTTTTGTCCGCTGCTGATGCGACCCGCTTCGTCTTTTATGGCAATGCTGCTGATCAGCTCCCCGTTGCTCACCAGTTCCCGGTAGGCGTATTCAGCTTCTTCACTCAGGCCGTCTACGTCTTCCAGACACACCAGCTTATTGCGTAAAAAGTTCTCGGGGTAATTGTAAAAACTCTTGTCGCTGACGCGGGTGAGCCGCACGACCTGGGCGGCAGGCATGCAGTCCGAGATCTGCCGCAGCAGCCGCGTTTTACCGCTGCCACTGGAGCCTTGTATAAGTACATGGAGGGGGTCTTGGGTGAGGTGGCTTAAGGCGATCAGGAAGATGAACAGGCGGCTATTTTCTTCGCCCACAATCCCGGACTGGCCAAGGATTTGGCCAATGCCTTCCAACAAGTCCGGGCGTTGGCAGAAGGTGGTTAAGGCCCGGAGTTCTTCTGCCGTGGGTGGGTAGGCGTCTACCGTTCGGATACCGCTGACGGACTCCTGCTCGGACTCCCGGTAGGTGTCCAGTAGATCGGTCAGGTAGTGGAGGTCGGCTTCCAGGAGGTCAGCCCTGATTTGCAGCTTGTCGCTGGCGTCTTTACTGATTTTCTCCACTTGCTTGTCTTCATAGAGATCAACCTTCGTGCGGCTCTTTTGATGGTGCTGGGGATGCTCGATGACGAGCGTGACTTTCATGCTGTCCATGGCCCTGGAGATCCCGCCCTGGATGTAATAGGTCGCAACCGTAGTCTGATAGCGGAGCTTGTGGGGATTAGCGGTGTCGAGCCTGGGAGCGGGCACAGGTGTGGTGGTGGTAAGCGGAGGCGCAGTCGCAACAGGTATGGATGGGGTTTCTTTTTTTTCAGATGAAGGTTCAGATGAAAATAAAAAATCATTCCGCGATGCGAGCATATCAATAAACAACTGCGGATCACTGTGTCCCTGGGCCAGGCTATTAATGTCTTCTCCGGAAGGCATGGTGACGTAAGTGATGCGCAAGTGCGGGTAGAGTGCCCGCAGCGCATGGGCATGTTTTTGGGTGGCCTTGTCTCCGGCATCGTCTGCATTAAGCCAGAGGATGATTTCTTCAAGGCCGGTGAGGCTGGCTATCGCGGAGGTATGTTCATCGGTGAGGCCATTGGTGCCGTAGAGCGCAAGCAGGCCGTAATGAGTGGCAATATCCTCTATTTGCAGCAGCGTGGCCGCATCGATGACGCTTTCCGTAAGGATCAGCCGCTTTTTGTAGCTCACCGGATAGCTGGGATAGAGGCCCTTTCTGTGGGTCAAGTAAAAATGCTTGGATCCTGTTTTATCGTAGATGCTTCGCCCGTAGAGGCTTACGGTCTGACCCTGGGGATCAGCCAAGGGGAAGATGAGGCAATGCTTTAGCTCCGACCAGGCGCCAGCGTTATAGCCGATACCGATGGCGGGATTGAGCATCCTTTTACGGGCGTATTCCTGAGCGGCAGGACTCTTTTTGAAGCTCGATACGAAGGTTCGGTATAGAGCCGCGTAGTCTACAGGGACGGTGGCACTTACCGCGGTTGGTTCCGGTGTGGAGGCGGGTGGCAGTGGTTCTGCGAGGAGGTTTTGCGCTTTAAGGATGGCTTCGTGTTTAGAGCATCCTTCCATGTAGAGAATGAAGTCGATCTGGTCGATGGCCCGGCCATGGGTCTTGCAGTTACTGCTGAAGCAATAGCAGGTATTGGTCGCTTCATACACCTGAAGGCTCGGGGTGCTGTCTTCATGGAAGGGGCAGCATAGACGCTGGTTCTTGTCAGGCTTTAACTGGTAATGGGCTAAAACCTGGGTAATGGATAGTAGGGTTTTGATTTCCTGTATCTCCATGTGGATATTTTTTAATGATACCTCAAAGTATTGCAATAATACCTATCATTTATATTTTATCCAAACGAAAAGTTGTAAAATATCCCTGATGGGTATTAAAATCATTCTAAAAGCCCTATGTATCGGTTATATTTGTAGAGAAAAAATATCCAGACGTATCATGAACACGGTAGGGGAACGTATCAAAAGCCTCCGCACGCAGGCAGAGATGACGCAAAGCGATTTAGCCGCTAAGGTGGGGCTTACGTATGTGCAGATTGGAAGGTATGAAAAGCGGGGTGCGGTGCCTTCTTCGGATGTATTATCCAAACTGGCCGATGCCCTTAACACGACTACCGATTTTTTAATGCACGGCTCCGTGCAGGATAAAGCATCCTCGCAGATAAACGATAATGAGCTGTTGAGCCTGTTCCGCTCTGTGGAGAAGATGAACAATGAAGATAAGTCCGTTATCAAAACGGTCATTGACGCCCTCGTTACTAAAAGGCAGATCCAGCAACTGGCACAATAAAATACACCGACGGCTATAAACTACTAAAGCCCGGCAATGCCGGGCTTTAGTAGTTATAAGTGCTGTTCGGACAGTTTATTTCAAAATGGCCATGTAGATTTCGTAGGAGGTAGATTAATCGCTTTTTTTATACGAATAACTCAGCTTGGATAAGATTGAATCTTCAAACCTTTTTTCCATTCGTCGTTGTTCCTTAGAACTTAAATCTCTCTCAAAAAGAAAACGATCGCCATTATATAGCGCTATCAGCGCTAATGTGGAGGATGCGTTTCTCCAATTTGAACTATCTCCAATAAATCCTATTTCATACATCTCGTTCGGCGATTGTTTAAAATATACATAATATGTCTCGAAAACGCCTCCTTTAGTTGATTCAGACCATTTCAGAGGAACTGAGAATGCGGAATCTTTATTAATTATGCCCATTAGATCACTTTGAACATCATACTTTGACTTGTTAAAATCATAAAATTCAATGTGACCAGTTGTTCCGCAAGACAAGAGTATTGTCGTGAAGCTAAAGAATAAAAAAAAAGGCTTTATCCTCATACTTGAAAAAATTTAATAATAAGCAATTAATGGATAGGGACTGTTAGCGCAGCCTTTATAGCCTCAACTATAGTTTGAGCGTTTGTCTTTATTTCATTAGTTGCGTTTAGGATTGATATTTGCGCTTCTTTTTCTGCCACTATTTTAGTAAATGAAGCTACCACGTTCTTTGCAGCATTAACTGTTAACGTTGAGACTGGTTGCTTATTGACAGGATCTTTTTGGTTTTTATTATAAAGATCTATTACGGCCTGGGCGTCTTTAATCAGTTGTTTATCTGCTGGCAGTACCGATAAACTAAAAAGCGCACCAGTTATTCCTGCAACTCTTTCTTTATCATAAGCTAAATCATGTTTTTTCGCCGCCGCATCAAGAGAATTAATCGCTGGGAGATCATATCTGTCTGTACCTTTTTTAGGCCCGCTTTCATATTTAGGATTGTCGGGACCAACATACAATGTACTTCCATAATTTTTTAAAGGTATTTCGCCAGTTCTTGATATTACATTTCCATTTTTGTCTTCTTTTACAAATTGAACTACTGCTGGTAATACAGGCTCTTCCTCAATGGAAATTGAAGTATATATTATAGAATTGTTCGTTACAACTTTCACTATATTATCTTTCCCATCGTGCGGGCGATAATGAATTATATATTTTTCTAGCCCGTCTAAGTCGACGGCCTGTAAGGGTGTATTCGATGCGAACTGATAGGGGGTTAACTCTGGGTATTTTTTATAGTAGGGGTCTAAGCTCAAGAACCTACCTACCCTGGGATCATAGATTCTTTTTCCATAGTCGATCTGATCCCCCAGCCCCTTGACCTCGTTGTCATTTTCTTTCCCATTAAATCCATACCGATAGACTCCTACACATATATATTGCCGTATTCAAAGAACTTCTTAAGGCCCCAATATAGTCGTTTTTT
>Ga0302310_10001605_pt1 | contig 19109 bp, 19 predicted proteins | sample III_Palsa_N1_2_FD_200451 | JGI IMG/M metagenome (GOLD analysis project Ga0302310, IMG submission 200451) | Peat permafrost microbial communities from Stordalen Mire near Abisko, Sweden - III_Palsa_N1_2 | ecosystem: Environmental > Terrestrial > Soil > Palsa > Peat permafrost | place: Sweden...
CTTCCGAAGATCATCCGAATATGGTCGTGGCATCAGATGCTGGCCTCCGCCCAGCCAGTATCTTGAATCACAAATCAATCCGCGTCGGGAATCCCCTGATTCAAATTAATTTCATCCCGCTCTAATTCTAATTGACAAAGTTTTTTTGCTTCTTTTTGTTCACAAAAAGAAGATTCTTACTTCGCTCTCACTTCTTGATTTTACTCGGTATTTTAATGAACAAACTCTAACAAGAGGATCTGACAGATGACAGCATCGGCACGCCGCCTTTCTCTTGCCGCCTCCGCGGCGTTGGCTGCTAGAACCCTTGCGTTCGGCGCTGCTGTTGGTAGGCGACTATCCGCCGGCATCCTGCTTCAAGGACGAGTGAGCATTACGCAATCGCCTCATGGAGTCGTTGTGCGGCGCATTATTTGTCCTTAGACTGGACAGCTGTGCACAGGAGACGAGCCTCCCTCGCGGTTCGCTATGCCGATCAAAGCTCGGCACGCGCGCTGCCGGAAAGCCCAGACCAAGTCCTGGGGGTAGTCGGCTATGGCGCGGCGCGGCCGAGTGCCCTGCCGGCGACCTGCCCATTCACCGCAGCACCGCTGCTGCCTCTCTCCGGCCGTCCGGTAATCGAAATCTGGACCGCCGGCTCGCCGACCCGGCCCTGCCGGTTTGGTCCCGTCGCAGGTGCGTGCAGCAGCGACCTGGTCTTTGGCACTGTCCAACTCGAGGAGACCCGAGAAGCGCCGCTGGAGATCGCCGTTGAAAAGGCACACCTCGATATCTTCGCTTTCCTCGCGCAAACCGGATTCAGCGAGCCAATCCGCTTCTGGAACTACCTTAATGCGATCACCGCGGATGAGGAAGGGCTGGAGCGTTACAGGCGCTTCAATGTCGGCCGCCATCGCGCCTTCCTGGCGATGCTGCGCCAACCGGTGCCGCCAGCCTCGAGCTGCCTGGGTGCCTATGACGGCACTTCGATGATCTATTTTCTGGCGGCGCGCGAAGCAGCAAAACCGATCGAAAACCCGCGCCAGGTGAGCGCCTACGCTTATCCACCACTCTACGGCCCCAGTAGTCCGAGCTTTTCACGCGCTTCATTGCATGGCCAGGATGCCGACGGGACACTGTTCATTTCCGGCACGGCGAGCATCGTCGGGCATCAGACTCGCCATCGGGGCGATCTGCACGGCCAGATCGCCGAAACACTCGAAAATCTGCGGGCTGTCATCAGTGAAGCTGGACCGGCCTTGACACAGACCCCGCCTGAGGATTGGGCGCTCAAGATATATCTCCGCCATCCGCATTATCATGCGGCCGTCGAGCCGGCGATTACCGCTATGTTTGGCGCCGCAAGCCAGCGGCTTTATCTGCATGCTGAGATTTGCCGGGACGACCTGCTGATCGAAGTCGAAGCACTGCGCCATGCCCCGACTGAGGATAAGTGAGGGCAATAAGTGGTAGAGCAGGAGAGAAGCATCCTTTCGAAAAAAAGAACCAAAAACTTTTGTTGATTCTGATCGGAGCCCACAGGTCGTGGGCCGGTCGCTCCCAATTCTAAATTGACAAAATTTTTTTGCTTCTTTTTGTTCACAAAAAGAAGACATTCTTGTGCCTGGGCCTTAGGCTTCGATATCGCGCGGGATCGTCAGGCCCAGCCTCGGGATCAGAAATTTCAGCGCAGGGCCGGCCATCAGGGTGGTCGCCACCGCCATGATGACGAGCATCGTGAATATTTTCTGCGGCAGAAACCCCGTTTCCAGGCCGACGTTTAGGACTATCAGCTCCATCAGCGCGCGCGTGTTCATCAGCACGCCGAGCAACAGGGCGGCGTGGGTGCTGTAGCCCGCGAGGCGACTTACCAACGTTATCGGAATGATTTTCGCGAACGTCGAAACGATGAGGAAAATCAGCGCCCAGAGCCAGTCCGTGCCGGAGGTCAGGCCTAGAAGATTGGTGTGCAGGCCAGTGTAGGTGAAGAAAATCGGCAGGAAAAAGACGAGCACAAAACCACCCACCTGACGCCGCCAGGCTGCCGAAAACTCCTGGTCGTGATGCAGCAGCAGGCCGCCGACAAAACCACCGAAAATACCGAAAATGCCGAGCTTGTAGGTGCACATACCGAGCGCGAATACGGCAACGAGTATGATCGACATCAGCGTCGGCGGTACCTCGCCGTCGCGCGCGGGCAACGCCCTCAGCAGGTATTTGGCGGCGGGGCGTAACAAGGATACGCAGATCAGCGCGAAGGCAAACACCCCCGCTAGGCGCAGCAGAGTTTGCGATGGCGCGAAGGTCGCGGTGGCGATGGCGGCGACTACGGTCAGAAGCAGCCAGCCGGCGACGTCATTCAGAGCTGCGGCGGAGATCGCCAGCACACCGAGTTCGTGACGCGCCAACCCATAGCCGGTGAGTATGCGTCCCAGAATGGGGACCGCGGTGATCGCCACGGCGACGCCGCAGAATAGCGCATAGACGGAGACCGGAATTTTGCCGGCGTAAGCCGGCGCGGAGATGTGACCTAGCCAGATGCCGAGCCCCAGCGGTACCAAGACCGACACCGCGGCAAGCGGCACCAGGGCGCGGCGCGCTCGTGTCTCGCGTAGTTGGCCGAACTCGAAGCCCATACCGATCTGGAACATCAGAAGAATGAGGCCGATCTGGGAGAGGATCACGATTGCAGGGGCGGGCTTCGGACCGAAAACGGCAGTGGAAACAGAGGGAAAGAAATGCCCGAGGAGCGAAGGCCCCAACAGCAAGCCGGCGACGATCTCGCCGATTACGCCCGGCTGGCCGCAGCGACGGAATAGCAAATTCATCAAGCGCGCCGCACCGATCATGACGATCAACTGGATGAGAATGGAAAGCAGCAGCGTTTCGGTCTGCTGCTGGGCGGGAATTGCAGCGGTCATCAGTGTCCGTCCGGAATGATAGTGCGTGAAATCAATGGGTTGAGGGGAAGGAAGAATCTTCTTTTTGTGAGCAAGAAGAAGCAAAAAAACTTTGTCAATTGGAGTGTGCCGTCACTCGCCGGTGCGCTCCAGGTGACAAGAGTTTTTTGCTTCTTTTTTTCAAAAAAGATGCTTCTTCCTTCGCTTCAACCTACGACTCGATTGCTGGTTTCTGGCCAGTATAATGGTGAAACAAATCGAGATAACTTTTGCAACTCACGTTTTCAAAGCCGCCTTCATTCATTACGTCGATGATCACAGCCGGCGGCAAGTAGTGCAAAATAGACTGCCAATGATATTGCATCAACACACGTGCCCGGCGGTCGCGTGCCATCAACAACGCGAGCAACGGCACGAGAAAGCCGATGAACCCGGCCGCCAGTGCGCGCACCAGCCGGTTGCGTGGCGCGCTGACTTCCAGCAACACAACGCTGCCGCCTGGCCGCAGAACCCGCAGGGCCTCGGCGAGTGCCGTACCGAGGTCAGCGACATGCCGGAGCGCGTAACCCATCGTCACGAAGTCGGCGATGCCGGACGCGAGCGGCAGCGCCTCGGCGGTGGCCTGGATCAGCGGAATACCGAGATTGCGGTGCGCAATCACCAGCATCGCTTCGCTGACATCAACCCCGATGACCGCCCGGCGATCGCCGGTGAGGGTCAGCGCCTCGCGCGCCAACAGGCCGGTGCCGGTGGCGACATCCACCACCAGCATACCCGGCCGCACACCGGCCCAGCGCAGGCAAAAGCGACGGTACCAGGCGCCGGAGCCTAGCGAAAAGATCAAGTTCATCAGGTCGTAATGCCGTGCCGAGCGGTTGAACAGGTCACGCATAACGGATTGCCGCCGCGCCGGGTCGGCATAATACCGGTCCACGAGAGCCTGGGTGACCTCCTTGTCAGTGCAATCTTCGGCGTTGGACATGGCCGCGGACCTGTGGCTTATTTCGGCCGAGCCATTCTTCGGCGGATACGGCGCTCCGGTCAAATTCCGTATCCCGCGCTTTGGGGTGGGTGAGGAGTTTTACGCGTGGCACAGCAGGCTCCAGACTCGTTCATGCCCCGAGTTGCCGGGACACCGGATTGCGAGGCGCTAGTGATCGGCGGCGGCCCCGCCGGGTCGAGCGTGGCCGCTCTGCTGGCCGAGCGCGGCCGGCGCGTGATCCTGCTCGAGAAGGACAAACATCCGCGTTTTCATATCGGCGAGTCACTGCTGCCGCATAATCTGCCGCTGCTGGACCGGCTCGGCGTGCGTGCGCAAATCGAAACCAGTGCCATGCGCAAACACGGCATCGAGTTCGTCTCGCCGTTTCACGGGAAGAGAGTGCGTTACGAATTCGCCCAGGCCTGGGACAAGCGCTTCCCCTACGCCTTCCAGGTCCGCCGCTCCAGCTTCGACCATATTCTGCTGCAAAATGCCGCCGCCAAGGGGGCGGAGGTGATCGAGGAATGCCGCGTCACCTCGGTCGCATTTCCCGAGGATGGGCCGCCTTGCGTCACGGCCCGAGGCAAGGATGGCGAAACGAGGCAGTGGCGCGCCGGCTTTGTCGTCGATGCCTCGGGCCGTGACACGCTGCTGGCCTCGCAAATGGGCGCGAAGGAGCGCAACCCGCGTAACGACAGCGCCGCCATTTTCGGTCATTTTTCCGGTGCGCGGAGGCTCGAAGGGCAGGCCGAGGGCAATATCACCATCGTCTGGTTCGACCATGGCTGGTTCTGGTTCATTCCACTCTCGGACGGCACAACCAGCATCGGCGCCGTCTCGCCTTCCGCATTCTTCAAGAATCGCGGAACGGATCTTACCAGCTTCTTTATGCGCATCATCGCGTCATCACCCGAAATTGCCGATCGGCTGAAAGATGCGACACTGGTCGGCGACGTCACCGCTACCGGTAATTATTCCTATGCGGCCAAAGCCACCAGCGGCCGCAATTTCATCATGGCCGGGGACGCCTGCGCCTTCATTGATCCGGTCTTTTCCACGGGGGTCTATCTCGCCATGAAAACCGGCTTCTGGGCCGCCGATGCGGTCGATGCCTGCCTGCGCGCGCCACAAAAAGCGCCCGGCATATTGCGCCGCTACGACGCGACGATGAACCGGGCCCTAGGCGCCTTCACCTGGTTCATCTACCGCATCCGCGAGCCCGCCATGCGCAATCTGTTCATGTCCCCGCGCAACTGGTTCCGCGTGGAAGAGGCTGTGCTGTCGTTACTCGCCGGCGGTATTTTCGAGGGCTGGCCGGTCCGGCTGAGGCTTTATATGTTCAGGGGTCTTTATTACATCACCAAATTCTCGCATTTACGGTTTCACCGGGCTCGCGCTAAGGACAACGTCGCCGCAGGCGCACCGCGCGAGACGAGTTGAAGGGGAAGAAAGGTCTTCTTTTTGTGAACAAAAAGAAGCAAAAAAACTTTGTCAATTGGAGCGCGCCGGCCCTCGGCGGTGCACTCGAAGTGCCAGAAGTTTTTTGCTTCTTTTTTTCAAAAAAGATGCTTCTTCCCTTCTCTACATCTATTGCCTGTTGACGTGGTGTCGGGCACTCATCTCGTTCTTATACCCAGCTATAATACCGGTGTCAGACTCGCTCATACCGCTGCGCAGGCTTTGCGGCATTGGCAACCCGTCTGGATTGTCATCGACGGCAGCACCGATGGCAGCGGCGTGGAATTGCCGCTTGGCGCTGGGATGCGGGTTATCCGCCGCGCGCACAATGGCGGCAAGGGAGCGGCTGTGCTCGATGGGCTGCGCGCCGCCGGCGCGAGAGGATTTACGCATGTGCTGGTGATGGATGCAGACGGCCAGCACCCTGCCGAGGAGATCGGCAATTTCATGGAAATTTCGCGTCAAAACCCGGCGGCGATGATCCTCGGCCAGCCGGTGTTCGATGCCAGCGCGCCGCGCATTCGTATCTTCGGACGGCGCATCTCCAACGTGCTGGCGCGGTTGGAGACCGGACAAAATATCGGCGACGCGCTATTCGGTTTTCGGATTTATCCCGTGGCCGAGTTGCTTGCGATCATGGAGGCGAACCGCGACATGCGGGGCTATGATTTCGATACGGAGGCCGTAGTGCGGCTGTGCTGGCGCGGCGTGAAGGCCATCAAACGACCGGCGCCGGTGCGCTATATTTCGAAGGGCCTCGGTGGAGTCTCGCATTTCCGCTACGGACGCGACAATTTGCGGCTTGCCGCCATGCATTTGCGGCTCATTAACGAAGCCTTCTTTCGTGTGCGTCGGGATAGATAATAAATGAAATCATACCAGCCGCCAGAAGTTTTGACTCCTGGCAAGCGGTCGTGCGGCTGGTACGAGTCTTTGTTTTGCGCGCGCCACCCGCCAGCCCGCGCGCGGTACCAGCGGTCAAGAGATAGGGCCGCTGGTATCAATAGGTTGAGATATAGAAAGTGTCTTCTTTTTGTGAACAAAAAGAAGCAAAAAAACTTTGTCACTTGGAGTGCACCGGCCGCCGTCGGAACGTTCCGATAGTACAAAAGTTTTTTGCTTCCTTTTTTTCAAAAAAGATGCTTCCTTCTTCGCCTTCTTATCTTTCGCGACAGCCACTCAGGCCATGGCGCCGTTGATCGAGATGATCTGCCCGGAAATGTAGCCGGCCCGCTCGGAGGCCAGAAAGGCCACCAGATCGGCGACCTCCTCGGGCTGGCCGGCCCGCTGCATCGGTACCAGTTTCACAATCGCCTCTTTTGGGAAAATGGCTTCGGTGGCCGGCGTCGCAATGATCCCCGGCGCCACGGTGTTCACGGTAATTCCGCGGCTGGCCAACTCCAGCGCCAGCGCGCGCGTCGCGCCGTGCAGCCCGGCCTTCGCCGCCGCATAATTGACCTGGCCGCGATTGCCCATCACCGCCGCCACCGAGGAGATATTGACGATCCGCCCCCAGCGCGTGCGCAGCATCGGCAGCAGCAGCGGCTGCGTGACATTGAAGAAGCCGTTGAGCGAAACATCGATCACCCTGGACCACTGTTCCGGACGCATCCCCGGCATTACCGCATCGTCATGAATGCCGGCGTTATGCACGAGGATCTGGATCGGGCCGGCGTCCAACATGTGGGCCAGCGCCGTGCCGGTCTGCGCCGCATCGGTGATATCGAAACGAACCGCTTCCGCCGTGCCGCCATTGGCAACGATCGCCTCGGCAGTCTCCTGTGCCCGCGCGAGCGACCCATTTGCGTGGACGTAGACATGATGCCCCGCTGCGGCCAGCGAATGCGCAATGGCACGGCCAATAACGCCACTGCCGCCAGTTACCAGCGCGCGGCTCACCGGTTCGCCCCAAGGATCACAGTGGCGCGGCCGCTTAGTAATTCCCCGCCCCGGCCGGTGACCGTAAAACCGTAAGACGCGCCGCGCACATTTTGCGCGAGCCGGGTCGCCTCGATCACCAGCGGCCCCGCGGTCCCATCGAGACAGCGGCTCGTCAGCCGCACCTCGCGCAGGCTGACCAGATAGCCGGGTACTGGCGGGCCGGCCTCCTGCTCCCCCGCGAGCCACCCATGAACCGCCATGGCCTGGGCAGCGATCTCGATGCCGCATGCTGTCCCCAGCGTGCCGTCAGGCCGGCGCAGCGGGTTGTCCTGATCGGCATAACGGTGCGACACGCAGCGCACCCACTCGGACCCCCAGTCCGAGACTTCGTCAAGCAAGCACATCGCACCACTGTGCGGGATCATCTCCAAGATCTGCGCCCGGTCAAAGCTGCTCATGCGGCGTAATGTCGAGTGCCAGCGTCATATCCGTCAAATAATCCAGCGTCATCGACGCCGCCACGCCTTTCGCGAACGCCGCCAGCAGCGGCAGGCTGCGCGCCGCCGGCGTGGATTGCCGCAGCGCCTCGAACCCTGGAGCGGCCGTGGTGGGCGCACCGGCACATGGAAGCAGATTGGCCTCCAGCCGTGCGAAGGACGCTGGCGTTGCTACCGGCGAGAGCACCAGCCCGGTGCCGAACACTGCGCCAATCGGCCGCGCCGCGCTAAGCGGCGGGGGGTAGGGCACGTCATAAGCAACCAGCGCCACGGGCTGTCCGGTTGCCGTGATTTGTGCCATCACCTCCAGCAGCCCGGCGGCAAAACTGTCATCGTGGCAGCACAGGCTGGTGGTGGCCGCCGTAGACCCCGTGGCGATGCCCCAATATCCCGCCGCCGCATTGTGCACCGAGTTGTGGAATTTGGTCGGTGACAGCTCCCGCTGCGGTGAGGCCAGCGTGTCCAATATATCGTGGATCGTCTCGCCATCGCCGCCCGACGAGGCGAAAACCACCGCAATTCCCGCCGGGTCACGTCGTGCTGAGGCAAACGCCTCGGCACCGACAGCGAGTGCCAACTTCACCATTTTTGGCGCACGGCGGCGCTCATTCGCCGGCAGCAGGGTGCTTGCCGGCAGGATGTCCGGTCCCAGCGCGTAGTTCTCCGACTCCGCCAGCACCGGCGCGCTACGCGCCCAGCCATCGAGCCCAGGGCCATACAGGCCCACACCCTCGACATAGGCGTGCATCATGCCGCCCGCCCCAGCACCAGGCTGCAATTCACGCCGCCAAACCCAAACGTGTTGCTGAGCACGCGGTTGATATGCGCCGGCCTCCCCTCCAGCAGATAATTGCTGCGAAACTCCGGATCAACCCGGCCGGTATGGGGGCTTCCCGGCATGAACCCGTGCTGTAAGGCGAGCCCGCCTACCACCGCCCCGACTATGCCGGAAGCGCCCAGCGTATGCCCGGTAAACCCCTTGCTGGAGCTGCACGGCACCGCGCCGCCGAACAGGCTGGCAATGGCACAATCCTCCGCCGCATCGCCGGCCAAGGTCGCCGTGCCATGCAGGTTGATATAGTCGATTTCCTCCGGCGCCAGACCCGCGTCCGCCAAGGCCAGCTCCATCGCCCGCGCGGCACCTGCCCCTTCGGGATGCGGCGAGGACATATGGTAGGCGTCCGAGCTCTCGCCGATGCCAAGCAGCAGCACCGTTTCCGGATCAAGCCGCGGCCCCGGCCGTTCGATCAGCGCGAACCCCGCCGCCTCGCCGATCGAAATACCGTTACGCGCCGCATCGAACGGCCGGCACGGGCCCGCGGCCATCACCCCCAGCGCATGGAAGCCAAATAAAGTGGTGGCGCACAGCGTGTCGACACCGCCCACAATGGCGGCATCACATAGCCCGGCAGCAATCATCCGTGCCGCACTGGCAAACACTTTCGAGGTCGCGGCACAGGCGGTGGAGACGGCGAAAGCCGGGCCGCTGAGCCCAAGATAGCCGCGCACAAAACGCCCCAGCGAATAGGTGTTGTGGGTGTGCGCGTAATCGAAGCCGGACGGCAGCCAGCCCGCCGCATCCCGCTCGCGATAGGCGGTTTCCGTCTGCAATATGCCGGACGTGCTGGTGCCGACAAAAACGCCGATGCGCGTGGCACCGTAGCGCGCTTTCGCCGCCGCCACGGACGCCGCAAAGCCGTCCAGCGCCAGCGCCTGTGCGGCGATCCGGTTATTGCGGCAATCGAACTTCGCCCATTCGCCGGCGAGTTCGTGCGTCGCAAGCCCCGTAACCTCACCGGTGTAGGCATCCAGCGGCAACGCATCGAACCTGCAAGGGGCAAGACCGCTGCGCCCCGCGCGCAAAGCCGCAAGGGTTGCAGCGCGCCCGGCTCCCAGGCAGGTCACCAGCGTAAAATTGCTAAGTGCCAAAGCAGTCATGGCCACGCCTCCAGCCGTGCCAGCTTCTGGCTAAGGCTTTCCGCCTCGCGGGCAATATGTTCATCGTAACGGGCCTGGAACAGCGCCCGCGCGCCGGAAAATCTGCGGCCCGAGCCCGCCCCGGCCACCGCGTAGCGGGCGACGAAACGGCGCAGATTCGCATGCAGATCGGTATAGCGCGGGATCGCGAAAATGCGCTCGAAGCGGAACCGGTACGGCCCCCAATAGGGATTGTCGAAAAAAATCAGGCGCAGCCTCGCCACATCGTAAACATCATTTTCCGCGATTGCCGGCCCGGCGACGGCCAGCGCGCCCGGCGCCGTCGGCAGCGTGCCGCTGGCAAGCAAGGCGTCTCTGGCGGCCACATCGTTGTACAGCGCCTGCGCATCCTCAATCGGCAGATCATTCGCCCGCAGCATCAAATCCACAAAGGTGTTCTTCGGCACCGGAAACTTGAACATCGCCAACACCGCCCATTGCCCCGTCGGCCATGGCTTCCATACCCCAGCCGCCGCCAGCGCATTATGCGCTACATGCACGCAATTATCGTTGAAAAGTTTCCAGCGATAGATCCGCTCGCCATTCCGGTAGGGCAGGTTGACGGCATTGAGAAAATCCACCATCACGCCGACGCGTGTGCGGTCAAGTGGTATCCGGGCACGAAACGTGTCGCGGCCGAATTGCGCGCCATAATCCGTCGCCACCGAAATCTCATACTTGTATTCGTGGTCGCTCATCCCGGCCGGCTTGTCGCGGAAGAATTCCTCATGGAATTCCACGCCATCGAGAAACCCCATCGCCCGTGCCTCGGCCTGGGTGCGCTCATAAGCCGCGCGCGTGAGCCGCTCCCCCGGTGCCAGCGCGCCGCGCCAGAGGAAACCTCGCCCCTCCACAGCCACCCAGTTGGCATTGCGGTAATGCGAATTCACGCTGATGCCGACCCCATAATTTCCAGGCGCTTCATCCGCGGTGCAAAGCCGCAGCACCGGATACCCGGCATCGCGATCGAGCCGCACACCGTTCAGATAAAGCAGCGAGTGCCCGCCGATACCGCTGCGCAACGGCGCCCCGAAGCCGGGCTTTTTGCGCAGCTCGGAGAGCGCGGAGAATTCGGCGTAGTATGGGTAAAAATCTTCGTAAGCGAAAGTCATGACTAAACGAAATCAACAGGTTGTAGAGAAGGAAGGAAGCATCTTTTTTGAAAAATAGAAGCAAAAAACTTTTGCCACCTGGAGCCACCGGCTACGGCCGGCGCGCTCCAATTGACAAAGTTTTTTTGCTTCTTTTTGCTCACAAAAAGAAGACTCTTCTTGTGCCTCAACCTAAACGTCCACTCTAAACGGAGCTCGCGCGAGCAATTGCCGCCAGAGCTTGGCCCAAGTCGGCCAGTCATGCCCACCGGGCGTTACCAATACGCGGTCCGCCGGCAACTCCGTCGCCAGCGTTCTGTGCGCGTCTGCAAAACGGTCTTCTTGGCCGTACCCGAGATACAAGACAGGTGCCTCGATCCGCCGCGCGAGATGGCCCTGCAGCCAGAGCAGGAGCCGTTGTTCAGGTTCCGTCGCAATCGAGCCGGCCGGCGACCACGCCGAAAGTCCGCCCGCCCGCACCAGCTCGGCGGTCGTCCCCTTGGTGCCCAGAAACGGCGCGAGCAACACAATGCCCTCCACATGGTCGGGATAGGCGCTGGCATAAAGCAGCGCCCCCATACCGCCGAGCGAGATGCCGAGCAGCCAGATGCGCGAAAAACCGCGCGCCAGCGCGGGTTCCACCACGGCACGATGCAGCGCCGCCGTCACGCCGCCATCGAGATACAGCCCCAAATCCGGGTGCGCCGCTGCGATATCCACTGGCAACCCAAGCTCGTGCACTGAAGCCACCATGCCGTGTTCAGCAAATTCGTCCGCCGCAATCCCAGCGCCCGGCAGCATGACCAGCAATACGCGGGCCTGCCGCCCTGGAGCCTCGTAATACCGGCAATCGACCAGCTCCTTCATGGCGTTACCGCTTTCGGGGTGCTCAGCACCGCGCCACATACCAGGCTCAAGAACGTGCCGATGGCAACCGTCACCCCGATATCATGCAGCACCGGAATGCGCGAGAAAGACAGCAAGCCATAAGCCGCCACGGTGCATAGATTGGCCAGCACGATCGAGGCCACAGCGCGCTGCCAGCCTGGCGCGCCGGGGGCAGAACGCTCGAAGAACAGGCAGTAATTGGACCCGATGGCGACAATCAGCAGGAAGCCCGCGACCATGAAAATTGACAGCTTGCCGCCGCCCAAGGTGAGTAGGGCCGAGGTCATGATCACGGCCGCAGCCAATGGTGCCGCCACCGCCGCAACACGGCGCAGGGAGCGCAGCCCGGCCAGCAGCAGGAGCAGTATTGCGAGGCTGCCCACCACCACCAGCGCCGTGGCCTGGTTCTGGAAGGTCGCGAGCAGCCGGTCGGATTCGTGGTTGAGATCGACCAGACCCGCGCCAAGGGGTGCGAGGGCGCGTGCCACCGTGCCCGGGTTGGAAACGTCGCGCAGCGGCGCCATCACCACCCAAGTGTCACCTCGGCGGACCAGCATGGAGTCCAACTCCAGCGCCAGCGCCGGTGGCAGACCGGCGGACGTGAGCAGCGGCGCCGTCCTAGCTGCCGCCACTGCCGCGAAAAATGGCGCAAAAGCCTGGACGTTGAACGGCAGCCCCGCGGCGGCCTGAGTGAAATTGGCACGCAGCGTGGCCGCATCCGGCAAGGCCGCCGCGCGCGCGCGCTGCGCCTGCTCGCTCGGCAAAATCGCGCTTGGCAGATCGAAGCCGCCGAGCTGCCCTGTCGCCACCAGTTTGCCCAATACCGGCGCGAAACCCTCGCTCTCGCGCAGCGCAAGCTCGGCATCCGGTGCCCGGAAGACGACGAAATAGCGCGTATCCGGCACGCCGAGCTGATGCCGCAAATCCTGATCGAGCTGTTGCGCTGCCGCCGGGATCGGGCTCAGATTCAGCAGATTTCCATCCCACATCCCACCGCGGTGCGCGAGCAGTGCCGCCAGGGCAACAACCAACCCCACCGCCACAGCGCCGCTCGCCTCGCGCCGGTGTCGTATGAGCATGAACGCGGGATTGGCCAGCGGCTCCGCACCGCCGGCAAAAAACCCGCGCGGCACAAAATGCGGCAGCACGAAGCGCGTGGTGGCCGCGGCCGCGATCAGCCCGGCAATGGAAAACAACCCCAATTGCGCGAAGCCGGTGAAACTGGAGAATAACATGGCGCTGAAGCCGGCAATCGAGGTCAGCGCGCCTAGCCGCAATGTTGGCCAGATGCGCGCGAGCGTCTCGACAGGAGACCCGCCGCGCGCGGTCTGCGTGAACAGATATATCGCATAGTCGAGCGATTCGCCGATCAGGGTCACGCCGAAACCCAGCGTGATGCCATGAACGAACCCGAACACCAGGGATACGGCGGCAATCGCTGCCAGGGCGCCACTGGCGATGGGCAGCAATCCGAGCAACAGCACGCGCGGCGAGCGGTAGGCGAAGGCCAGTAGCCCGGCCGCCCCCGCCAAAGCCAGTAGCGAAAGGCGCGATACATCGCTCTTGGTGGTATCACGCGTGTGCACGGCAAACACGCCCGGACCGCTCATCAATAAATACGCCGGCCCGGCTTTGGGTGTGACAGCGCGAGCGAGGGCAAAATCAGTGGCAATGATCGCCAGTGCGTGCTGCTGCGCGTCCAGATCGAAACCAGGCGCGGCCGTATGCACCAGCACCAGCGCCGTAGCGCCATCGGTCGAGACCCAGACACCACCCTGCACGGCAGGGCCCTGGCCCGAGTCGAACTGACTCATCAGGTTTAATGTGAGGCCAGTGGGGTCGGCGGGCAGGCTTCGGCCCGTCACCATGCCAAGTTCTGAGCCCAGCACTGCCAGATCATTATCGAGCGCGCCGCGCAGCCCAGCCACCGAGAACGCGGACGGCGTGACCGAGGGGCTGAGCAGATAGCGGTTGCGCCAGACATAATCCTGCGACCCGGCAAAAGACGCGTCATCGCCGTTCAGCACGTCGAGAAATTCGGGCTCGTGCCGCAATTGCGGCGCTAAATTCCGGCTCAGCGCCGCGAGCACCGCCGCCGGCGCGCCCCGGATCGCGAGCAACACGATGTGCGAGGCCGCCCCGCCGTTCACCTGCCCGGCCAGCACCTGCTGCGCTGGCGAGGCGGAAGAGGGGAGGAAATCCCCCATGTCGGTGCGGTAGCTGGTCCGCCCGGCGATCAAGCCACAGGCCGCAAGCAGCATTAGCCACAGCCCGAGCGCCAGAAATCTATGGCGCATCAGTCCCGTCACCGGCGCTGATGCGCATGGTCGCATCGCTGCCGTCACTGCTCAGCGTATCGATGACGGCGATCCGCCCTTCGCTGCCGCTGATTACCATCGACTGCACGAAACGCTGCAGCGCGGGTTGCTTTGGTTGCAGGCGCAATTGCCAGGCTCCTGCGCTACCGCTCAGGATCACCGTGTAGAACTGCTCGAGTGCGGGTAAATCGCCCGCCAGAGTGCCGCGTATCCCTTCCACCAGCCCGGCAATGCGCGGGTCCTGGTTGATTGCAAAAACGTGGGTCCCTTCGGCGCTCCCACCGGTCAGCGTCACGCGGTCCTGTTCAAGCACGAAGCTTTCCGGCACAGGCGATGTCGTGACTTTGCTCAGATAATCCGGCGCGACGTAGGTGAGCGTGCCGGTGGTGATTAGCGGCGCGCTTAGCACCGGCGAGGTCTGCTGCTCGGTGAAACTGGCCGAGCCGCCGCGGAACCGCGCCAGCGACTCCATCAGCTGCGGGAGCCCCCAGGCCGGCTGCGCCCGAGCCTGCTGCGTGCAATCCGCGGTCGCGAGCAGGCAAAGCAAGACCGCCCAATAGCGCATCTCAGACCCAAAAATCATAGAAATTGAACCAGTTGAACGGCGCTTCGCGGCAGTAATGCTCCAGCCGCGCGACGTAGCGGCGCATGATATCGTCGAGCCAAGCTTGGGTGTCCGGCGGCCTTGTTGAGGGCGCCTCAGCCAGGGTCTCGAAATGCAGCTCGTAGCGCCGGCCGCCGCGATAAATCCCCACCATCATCACCGCGGGACAGTGCAACAGCATGGCAATCCGGAACGGCCCCTGCGGAAACGTCGCCGGCACGCCCAGAAACGGGTAGCGGACCATATCCTTGCCGTCGATATTGCGGTCCGCCAGCAGACCGATAAAATGCCCGCGCCGCAGTCGCTCCGCAACCGCAATCAGCGAATCCATCCGGCCTAGGCCGATTACCTCGGTGGCCAGGTTGGGGTTGATCGCCGCCAGCGCCGCGCGGATTTTCTGTGCGTTCTCCTCATACATAAGCAGGCTGATCGGCCGGTCGCCGCGCCGCCGCCCGACCGCGCGCGCCACCTCGAAACTGCCGAAATGCGCCCCGAACAATAGGCAGCCGCCGCCCTGCGCCTCGATATTCTGCAGGATGTCCTCGCCGTGTACGGTAATCTCGAAATGGTCGACCTGCTCGCCGAGCAGAAATACACGGTCCAGCAGGCAGCGCGCGAAGGTCAGGAAATGCGCAAGACGCTCGCCCAGGAGTGGCGCGCGGTTAAGCACACGACCGAGATAAGCCTTCGAGGCACGCGCCGCCGAAGGCGACGAGATGAAAAAATACAGGCAGAGCGGATAGAGCAGCAGCCGTGCCGCGCGCCTACCTAATCGGTGCGTGGTCCATACACCAAGGCGGATGAGCGCCCGCGAACCCCGCTCCGGACGGCTCACCCATTCTTGCGCGCGCGCTTGCTCGGTCATGCTGGCACCGCACGTAAGAAAGGAAGGAAGCATCTTTTTTGAAAAAAAGAAGCAAAAAACTTTTGTTCCATTTGGAACGCGCCGACCGTTGCCGGCGCGCTCCAATTGACAAAGTTTTTTTGCTGCTTTTTGTTCACAAAAAGAAGACACTTCCTGCGTCTTAACCTATTGCTTTTACTTATTATCACTCGGGTGAGACTTTTACTGAAAGCGAGCCTGCCAGCACCAGACTGTGATCGCGGGTAACTCGGCATTCAAAGCGGAACTGGCCGTCGTCCAGCGTTTGCCAGCGCAGCTGCAAGGGCTCACCGTGGCGGACCGGCTGCAGGAATTTGGCGGCTTCTATCGTGACATTTCCCTCCGGCCCGGCGATGGCGGCCACCATGGCATCGAGCAGCAGCGCTCCGGGAATGATGGGATTGCCGGGAAAATGCCCGGCGGCGCTGGGATGACCGAGGGCGAGACGGAAATCCTGGCTTTGCCACATTATCAACCGGCTCCGGCTTGCCCGATTAGGCGTAGTAATACTTCGCGCGGCAGTTTGCCGAGCGTGTTGCGCGGCAGGGCATCCACCAGCACCAGCGGGCGCGGCAGAAAAGCGGCATCGATCTGTTGGCGCAATGCCGTCATGATAGCGCGCTGCGTCATCCCCGGCGCCACCACCAAAGCTGCCAGCCGCGCGACATTGCCGCCGCGCGCTTCGCCCATCAGGAACACGCCATCCTGTACCCCCGCAATGCCAAGGAGCTGGTGGTTGAGGTGCGCGAGCGACGCCCTCTTGCCGGCAACGTCGACGAGATCGGCTGTGCGCTCCCCAAGCCGGAAAGTGCTTGTGCCAGTGAACTCGATCATGTCATGCAGCAGCACGCGGCCGGGTACGGCGGCACCGCTGGCCCAGGTGCCATGCTCATCCTGGTCCAGCACAACACCGTCGAAGCATTGCCATTCCGTCTCCTGCGCGGTCCGCCTGGTCGCCACCTGGCCGGCCTCGGTGCAGCCGTAAATCTCGATCAGCCTGGCGCCGAAGCACGCCTCCGCCACTGCTGCAAGTGCTTTTGGCAAAGGCGCCGTGGCCGAGAGGATCAGGTCGGCTTGCGGCATATTTGCCGGCTCCGCCAGGAGGGCGCGCAAATGCACGGGGGTGGTTACCAAAATCCGCGGCCTCGGGGCGCGGGCCAAGGCGGCGCGGATGTCGCCGGGATAGAGCGGCCATCCGGCATCGACGGCGAGCCCGTGGAGCAGACCGAGCAGAATGACGGATTCCAGGCCGTAACTATGATGATGCGGCACCGTGGCGATCACGGTGGCACCCGGCAAGCCATCTACTTCCAGCCGCGCTCCCGCTGCGCGCGCGCTGTGCAGCAGCGTTGACCAGGATTTTGTCACCGGCTTCGGCCGCCCCGTGGAGCCCGAGGTAGATAGGATCACCGCCGGCTGGCAGTCTTCCAGCGCCAGCGGGCTTTCGGACAGAGTTTCGCCCGCCAGATCACCCGGATATTCCATGCAGGGCAAAGCGGGGCGGGCGCCATCGGTCAGCGCGTATAAATCGGGATAATCCTCCGCCAGCGCCGCCAAGGCCGCCGGCACGTTGGCGGACGGCAGCAGGGTGATCTGCCGGCGCTGCAAGGCCGCGGCAAAGCCGGTCATGAAGCGATAGCGGTCCGTGCAGAGATTGACCACGTAATTATGCGCCGGCAGGCGGGCTGCGAGTGCCGCGGCATCGCGCCGGAATTCCGCGACGCGGATTGGCCGGCCGGCCTGCACGGCTGCCAGTGCGCTCATCGTGGTTCCGGCTCCGCCAGAGTCCGCTTGTCCTTGCCCGGAACGGACTGCGAAACCATTTGAATAATCATCGCCAACGAGTGCCGGGGCGGATTGCGCAGACAGCGCAGCCGCACCCCGTATTCCGCCGCGAACATCAGCACGACCAGCGGAATATCCAGGATGTTTACGAAAAACGACCAGACCGTCAGCGGCGCGAAGCAGAATAACGTAACCGAGAGGCTGAGCTGCGCCGCAAAGAACAGACACCAGGCAATGGTAACCTTGCGCGTATAGACTGCCATCTCTTCCGGGATGTCGCCATGCAGACGGCGCGCCATGGCGGTGATCAGCGCCTCGCGGCCCGGCCGCAATGTCAGCGCGAAACTGGCCAATAGGCTTGCATAAATACCCCAGTGCATGAGTGCCGAGACGGTGACGAAACCGAGCTTGCACAGCCCGCCCAGCCCCGCCTGCAAACCCAGATGGATATGTCTCGTCGCTTCAATGAAGAGATGCGACAGCACCGGGATGACGGCAATCGCCAGAAGCGCCGGAAGAGGTGAGCGGGCAACGGCGGCGGCCCGCATTATGGCTCGCGGTGCGTCTGGATGTACGCATTCAGGCTGCGCAGCGAACGGAAAATCTCGACATTGTTGTCTTCGCCCGCGCGCAGCTTGACCCCGTAACGTTGCGATACGACCAGCGCAATTTCCAGCATGTCGATCGAGTCGAGCCCCAGCCCGTCGCCCTCCACTCCCTCACCGTAGAGCTGCGCCTCCGGGTCGATCTCCCCAGGTTTTTGATCAAGCTTAAGCGTCTCGACGATCAGCTGCGCAAGTGCTGCTTCAGTGAGCGTTTGGGTCGTACTTTCGGCCATCATAGGGCTACCTTAAAGGGCAACAACGGCACAGCCAAGCCCAATCGGGCTGGGCCAAATTGGGTTGCGAACGCGGCCAAAATGGCACCGGCAGAAGACTTCACGCATAGTCCCTCCAAGCTTTTGAGAGCTTTAGCAGATCACCTCCCGGTTGCAAGCAGACGCTGCGACTTGGAGCCATATCCGTCCAGCCGAAGGGCTGCGGCGGCATTCCCGGCCGGCACATTCACCACCCGCGCCTTGCCGACCTCATTCGTCCGACCGTTACTGGGGGAGATCCACCATGTCGAAACGACCTAGGTCCGACTGTTAGTCGTTAGGGACATCGTCGGTGGTGCGAAGGTCACAGTGATGGGAACCAGCTAAGGCAAAAGTCGCTTCGACGGGCGGCCTTCCCGAGATTGCAACCAATAGGCCTGGTTTTATTCCGAGTGAGGTCCCGTGAGCGATAAAACTGCGCCCTGAAAATTATTGATGGGCCAAGCCATCTATCGGCATAGGCTACTGTCGGCTAGAGCCACAACGGATATTGGGACGCCGCCGCAACCGAGCGACTCACACCGTATTTTGTAATCGCGCCGCATTACGATCGCGGGGCGTCAGCTGCTCGGCGCCTCCTCCGCGAGCCACCTCTAGATCCTCAACATTAGCGTTGGGGATGATTTTACTCGGATCGCACGCGAAACGGCGCTGGGGCGAATTTACAAATCGCAATGGCATGGATCTCACGCAGGATGGTAAACATCGAATCGACGAGTGCGCGGTTTTTCGCTCGGCTGCTTTCCCGTGCATTGATCTCGGTGATCAGACATTCTGCGTTGCTCCAACTCACGCAGTCCACGGTTCCCCGGTATAAGTCGGCGCAAAAGTATCCAGCTGCGTCATTTGCGGTTGGTTATATTCGGTAGTGCCAGTGTCCGTGAGCTCAGTCGGCTCCAGACTATATTGGTAATTACCCCACCACGGACCCGCCGCCCATTCCGTGACGCCCTGCCAAACGTCCGAATTGGCCTGGATATATGTTAACT
>Ga0302310_10001611_pt1 | contig 19063 bp, 17 predicted proteins | sample III_Palsa_N1_2_FD_200451 | JGI IMG/M metagenome (GOLD analysis project Ga0302310, IMG submission 200451) | Peat permafrost microbial communities from Stordalen Mire near Abisko, Sweden - III_Palsa_N1_2 | ecosystem: Environmental > Terrestrial > Soil > Palsa > Peat permafrost | place: Sweden...
ATGATCAGCCAGGAGCGCATCGGCAGCATCCTCTCCTCCAAGCCGCTTGACCGCCGCAGCATCATCGAAGAAGCCGCCGGCATCACCCGCTTTAAGACCAAAAAGCGCCTCGCCGAGCTCCGCCTCGAGTCCGCGAAGCAGAACCTGGCCCGCGTCAACGACATCTTCGAAGAGGTCACCAAGCAGATGGTTACGCTCAAGCGTCAGGCCTCCAAGGCCGAGCGTTACGGCGCCCTCCGCGACGAACTTCGCGGCAAGCTCCGCGTCGTCCTCGCCTCTCGCCTTACGCAGATGGACGCCGAGCAAACCGCCTCCTCCACCGAGATCACCCGTCTCGCCGGCATCATCGACACCCAGGCCGCGTCCCTCGAAACCATGGACGCCGAGCACTCCGCCGGCGTAGCCCGCGGCTATGAGCTCGACGCCTTCATCCGCGACTCCGGCGCCAAGGCCAACCAGTCCGCAGTCGAGCTCGAGCGCATCGCCGCCCGCACCACCTCCAACGCTGACCGCGTCGCTGACCTCACCGACCGCATCACCGCCGGCAACGACGACCTGGCCGCAGCCCGTACCCAGCTCGAATCCCTCTCCGGCGAGCTCGAGCAGCATCGCAGCTTCCTCGAAAACGCCAACACCGAGTCCGCTTCCTCGCGCGAAGATGCCCAGGCCCAGCAGGCGCAGGCTCACGAGGCCACACGCAACGTCCTCGCCGCAGAAGCTCTCGCCGAAAACCAGCGCCGCGCCGGCATGCAGATCATGCAGCGCGCCGCGCAGGCCAACAATGAGCAGGCGCAGGCCGAGGCTGCACTCTCCGGCCTCGACCGCGAGAACGAACGCCTCGCTTCGGAGTCTGCCGGAGCACAGCAGGAGCTCGAAGCACTCGGCGTCCAGCAGGGCCAGCTCAAGATGTCCTTCGAGGACGTCACCGCCCGCCTCAAGCGCCTCGAAACCGAGATCGTCGACCTCCGCCACTCGCTCGAAACCAAGCGCCTGGAAGAGACTCAGTCACGACGCCGCGGCGACGAGCTCCGCGCCGAAATGGCCACCCTCATGGGCCGCCGCAGCTCGCTCGAAGCCCTCATCCGCGAGCACAGCTACTCCACCGACACGGTCCGCAACATCTTCCGCGCGAACGCCAAGCAGCAGAACACCGGCGCTCTAGCTCCCGTCGGCACGCTCGCCGATTTCCTCGAAGTCGACGGCAAATACGAGTCCGTAGTCGACGAGTTCCTACGCGACGAGCTCAACTACATCGTCGTCAAGAGCTGGGACGCCGCTAACGAAGGCATGCGTATGTTGCAGTCCGACGTAGCCGGCCGCGCCACCTTCCTCGTTCACCCTAACGACGCCCAATCCGCCTTCCCCTTCGCAGAAGGCATGACCAGCGCAACCTCCACCAGCGGCATCGTCCCACTCAAGGACTGCATCCGCGTCCTCGACGGCTTTGGCCGGTCGCTCGAAGTCATCCTCCCCAAGCTCCGCGAAGGCTTTATCGCACCCGATAACGCCACCGCCCGCTCCCTCGCCCTCGCCAATCCACAGAGTTTCTTCCTCTCGCCCTCCGGCGAAACCTTCAACTCCGTCACCGTCACCGGCGGTCGCCCCCGCGAACAAGGCCCGCTCGCCCTCAAACGTGAGCTCGCCGAAGTCCAGACCAAACTCGAAGCCATCGAAGCCGAGCTCTCGCAGAGCGAACTGGCCACTATCGCCGTCACCCGCGAGATCGCCTACCTCACAAGCACCCTCGACAGCAAGAACCACGAACGGCGCGACGCCGAGCGCGACAGCGCCAACTCCGGCGCCGCCCTCCGTCAGATGGAAGCCGAAACCGCCCGCATCCAGCGCCGCCTACAGGACTGGCAGCTGGCCGCCGAGCGCAACAAGGACAGCCGCCAGCAGAAGCAAGACCTCATCGCCCGCAAGCAGGACGAGGCTCGGGCGTTCGAGTCTGAACGCCAGAATGTAGAGCAGCAGGTCTCCGAACTAACCGAAAAGATCGCCACCCTCCGCGCCAACCGCGAAGAGCTGCAATCTGCCGCCAGCGCCGCCAACGCTGCTCTGGCCGGCCTCGAAGAGCGCCGCCGCAACGCCAGCGCCAACTTCGAGCAGACCAACCGCCTCTTCACCACGCAGTCTCAGCGCATCACACAACTCGAGCAGCAGCTCTCCAGTGCCGCTTCGGAAAAGCTCCGTCGCGAAGAAGAGACCGCCGCTCTTTCCCTGCAGCACACCGAGCTAACCGAGATGCGCGCCCAGGCCATCGCCGAAGGCGAAACCCTCTCTGCGGAAGCCTCCGCCCTCCGCGCCGCGATGTCCGAGCTGGACACTAAACTTCGCGCCCTGCGCCACGAGACCGAAGAGCTCCGCGAGCAGCGCGCCACGCTGACCGCCCGCGCCGCCAAGCTCACATCCGACCTCGAACACCTCGAAGCCACCTGCATCAACGACCTCTCCGTCGAAGCCTCCGCTCTCCGCGAAGACCAGTCCATCGCCCGCATCGAAGCCGAAGCTCTCCACGAAGAAGACGAGGCCGCCCGCGCCCTTAAGCAACGCCTCGAAGCCATGGGGCCGGTCAACATGATGGCGCTCGAGGAGTACACCGAGACCGCCACCCGTCACGAGTTCCTCGAAACTCAGCGCAAAGACCTCCTCGACTCGATCGAAAACACCCAGGCCTCCATCAAGGAAATCGACGATGTCTCCCACGAGAAGTTCGACGAAGCCTACAAGATCATCAACGAAAACTTCTCCACCACCTTCACCAAGCTCTTCGGCGGCGGCCAGGCCATGATGAAGCTCACCGACGAGACCAACTCCGCCGAGTCCGGCATCGACATCATTGCCTCGCCTCCGGGCAAGAAGCTACAGAACGTCCTGCTGCTCTCCGGCGGCGAAAAAGCCCTCACCGCTCTCTCGCTCCTCGTCGGCATCTTTCAATTCCAGCCCGCGCCCTTCTGCGTCCTCGACGAAGTCGACGCCCCGCTAGACGAAACCAACGTAGGCCGCTTCGCCCGCCTCATCGCCGAGATGTCCGAGAACACCCAGTTTGTCGTCATCACCCACTCCAAACGCACCATGGAGCAGGCCGACGTGATGTACGGCGTCACCATGCAGGAACCCGGTGTCTCGAAGATTGTCAGCGTCTCACTAGGCGGTCGCAGCAAGGGCCGAGAAGCCCGCACCGCCGCATAGCAATGAAGCACTACAAGTTCACCGCCGCTATCCAGCGTAGTAAGGGCTGGGGAGCCTATGTGATCTTCCCTCACAGCGTGCAAAACGAGTTCGGCATCAAAGGCCGCGTTCCTGTGCAGGCAAAACTCGGAGGCCTTCCCTACACCGGATCGCTGATGACCGGCGGCTCCGAGTATCATCTTCTCGCAGTCCCCAAAACCATCCGCGAGCAACTCGGCAAACAGGCGGGCGACCTCCTCACCGTCGAGCTCTGGAAAGACGACACCGCGCGTATCGTCGAGCAGCCCGCCGAGTTCCTCAAGCTCCTGCGCAAGGAAAAGCTGCTCACAAAATTTGAGACCCTCAGCCAGACCCGCCGCAAGGAGTACCGCAACTGGCTCACCACCGCCAAACGAGAAGACACCCGCCAGCGTCGCCTCGCAAAGGCCATTGAGATCCTGAAATCCGAACTCAATCCCGCCGCTAGCTCCACTGTGCGTTAGAGCTTTCCGCAACCCGAACGATGAGGCAACTCACCCGCATCACCGCGCCAAGTATCATGGACCCAATGAAGCCGTCCTCCCTGCTGGCAACGCTGTGCATCTTCGGAATCACCGGCTGCCATCATCCGCTCACGCCCGACAAGCCGCAGCTAACCCCACAGGTCCGCCTCATCGACACCACATTCTACAGCGCCATCCTTGCGCGCGACATGCACCTACGACTCATCGTTCCTGCCGCATACGCCTCCAATCAGAAACTCCCTGTCGTCTATCTCTTGCATGGAGCAGGAGCCGATTACCGCGACTGGTCCAACAACAGCGACATCGCCGCCTTCGCCGCACAAAACATCATTCTTGTCATGCCCGACGAAGCGGGTGCTTACTACATCAACGAAGCCAGCGGAAAGAATCGCAAAGTCTTTGGCCCCGCAGGCAGTGCCGCAAACCGCGCCAATGATCCATTCGTCCTTCTCCGCCAGCTCTCGCAAGAGCAAGCACCCAACTTCTTCGTCACCTGCGGAGAAAAGGACCCCCTCTTCAAGACAAACGAGCGCTTCTCCCAGGCACTCAATGGCCGTGGACTGCGGTCTGAGTTTCGCGCGCTTCAAGGCGGCAACAACTGGAGCACATGGGGCGCGGAGCTTCCCTTGCTTGAGGCCGCCCTTCTTGCGAACTTCCATCCAACAGGTATTCCCATCCAATGAACCCCCTCGACTGGCTCCTCGGTGCCCTGCTCCTCTACTCGACCCTCCGCGCCGCCATTCGCGGCTTCTTCCGAGAAGCCTTCGCCCTGGGCGGCCTCATCCTCGGCTTCCTGCTGGCCTGCTGGTTCTACCACCCCCTCGCGACGCAGCTCACCGGCCTCATAACCTCCCTGCAACTCGCACAGGCAACGGCGTTTGTGCTCATCCTCGTCGGCACGATGCTCCTCGCCAGCCTCATCGGAAGCCTGCTCCGCCGCACCGCCTCCGTCATCGGCCTTGGCTTCTTCGACCGTCTCTTCGGCGCAACCTTCGGCCTCATCCGCGGCTGCATCCTGGGCACTGCGCTGCTCATGGCGATTACCGCTTTTTTGCCGCCAGCCCCCTGGATGGCGACCTCCCAACTGGCCCCATTTTTCCTTCGGGCGTCGCATGCTGTATTCTTCGTCATGCCCTCAGAGTTGAAGTCGCAGCTCCACGATGGCGCCAACCGTCTCAAGCACACTACACCCGATTGGATCAAATCAGCTTCGCCGTCGCACACTGATTGAAAGACAATACGCATACGGAACGCTAATTCAAAAAATTGCATCACAAGCTTCAGCCTCATTGCCCGATTGCATGTAGGATGATCCAATCCACTTCAAAAGGAACGCCCGCGAGTGAAACGCGACCTAGACAACCTCGTTCTCCAAATGCATGCCGCGGGGCTTCCGTACAACGACGCCGTGCGCGAGTTCAAAAAGCGCTTCATCCTTGAGGTTCTTGCACGTCACCGTGGCAATCAATGTAAGGCTGCCGAAGAGCTCGGCATGCATCGCAACACCCTCAGCCGTACGCTCACGGAGCTCGAGATGGACTCGGCGCAGATCAAAAAAGGTCTGCGGCGTCCTCCCACATCCGTTCGCTCCATGCGCCCCGCACGGCCCTCCTTACAGATCGTCTCCAACGGCCGTTAAGCTCGCTGGACGACTCAGTTCTACGAGCACCCCAATAGCCCGGCTCATCCGTCTAAACTTAGATAATGCCTCGCGCAAACTACCGCCGCAGACCATCCTTCCTGCTGCACGCGATCACCTTCGCGGCCGCGGTGAGCTTTGCGCTGCCGTCTGCGTTCGCGCAGGACGCCAGCATTCCCGCCGGAGCGATCCCCGCCCAGCCCGCTTCTTCCGCCAAAAAATCCTCTCCCGTCTCAGAAAAGCAGGCCCGTGAGGCCGAAGACGCCTACATGGACGGCGCCCGGCAGATGGAGAAACCCGACTTCCCCGCCGCCGAGCGCAGCTTCGCCCACGCCGCCCAGCTCAATCCCAATAAGCCCGAATACGCGCTCTCCCTCACCGTCGCCCGCGAGCATCACCTCACCGAACTCGTCCAACTGGCCGCCAAAACCCGCCTGCTCGGCGACAACGCCCGTGCTGACTCGCTGCTCGCGCAGGCCCGCACACTTGACCCCGACAACAGCATCGTCACCCAGCACTTGGGCGTCGATGCCAGCCCCCTGCCCACAGCCATAGATCTCGACACCAAACGCAGCAGCGTCCCGGCCCTCGCCGGCCCCATCGAGTTCACACCGCTCCCCGGTCGCAAAGACCTCCACCACCAGGGCGGCCTTCAGGACATCATCCGCGCCGTCTACAGCGACTTCGGCATCAACGTCGACATCGACTCCAGCTTCACCAACAACGCCTTCCTCAAGTTCAACCTCGATAACGTGGACTTCCCCACCGCCAGGCGCATTCTCGGGGAGATGACGCACACCTTCTCCGTCGCGATACAGCCCAAAATGGCGCTCATCGTCAAAGACACACCCGAAGACCGTGATCGCCAGCAGCCGATGATCGAAGAGACGGTCTATCTGCCGGGCCTGAGCAACGACGCCATCGGGGAGATGGCCAACCTCGCCCGTAACGTCTTCGAACTCAAGAAGGTCACCGCCAGCGCCACCAACGGAGACATCCTGATACAGGGCGATGAGAGCACCCTTCGCGCACTGAACGCCACCTACGCCGACATGCTCGATGGCGGCTCCGATGTCCTGCTAGACATCCACATGTACGAGGTCGACAAGACGCACCTGGTCGACATCGGGGCTTCGCTGCCGTCCACCCTCAACTTTTTTCCCATTGTCAGCACGGCGCAAAACATCCTGAACTCCAATGAGTCAGTGCTGGCGCAGGCCGTGGCCAGCGGCTTACTCAAGCTCACCGGCTCCTACGGCCAGCAGCAACTCGAGGCACTGGAGTTTCTCATCGGCTCCGGTGTAGTCAGCAGCTCTCAATTCTCAAATATTCTCGGGACCATAGGTATGTATAACGGCCTGCCACTTCTCGGGGTCAGCGTCGCCACCGGTGGCACCTTCAATCTCCTGCTCAACTCCAGCGACGTTCGCATGTTGGACAACATACAGGTTCGCGCCGGCGACCGTCAGGACGTCAGCTTCCGCGCTGGTACGCGCTATCCCGTCGTCACAGCGACCTACAGCTCCGGCGTCAGTAGTTCGCTGGCATCCTCGTTGGCCGGCGTAAGCGTCAACGGCACCCCTGCCTCCACACTATTGGCGCAGCTCGGCGGAGGCAGCTCGGTGACCGTGCCCCAGGTCCAGTACGAAGACCTGGGGATCACCCTGAAGGCCACGCCTGTGATTCAGCACTCCGGCAACATCTCACTCAAGCTCGATCTGAAGATCGAAGCGCTCGGCAGCGGCACCATCGACAGCATCCCGATCCTCAACAACCGCACCATCACCTCGACCATCTCCATCCCTGCCGGACAGACCGCACTGCTGGCCAGCGAGGTCTCCCGCAACGAGGCCCGCGATATCGAAGGCCTCCCCGGCCTCAGCGAACTTCCCGGCTTCCAGGGCACCGAAAAGAGCAAGGAAGTCGACTCCGGCGAGTTGCTCATCACCATCACGCCCCACATCGTCCGCACCGGCCGCTTCCGCATCACCAGCCGCCGCCTGTTATTGGACCACGCCATCCAGGCGCCATAAAACTACCACTTGGCTTCTACCCACCTCCTCAGCTATACTCAATAAGGCAGGGCGGGAGTAGCTCAGTGGTAGAGTGCTTCCTTGCCAAGGAAGATGTCGCCGGTTCGACCCCGGTCTCCCGCTCCAAAAACCCTCACAATCTGCGATACACTTCCTCTAGAGACAACATTTGTCCTGCGCCCTTGAGAGATTGGTGCAGTTTGAGGCGCGGTACCCAAGTGGTAAGGGAGAGGTCTGCAAAACCTTTATGCGTCGGTTCGATCCCGACCCGCGCCTCCATAATTTCAAGGAGATAGCTCCCCGCTTCTCTATTTGGCACTGTGGCGGAAATTGTAGCCACTCCCGTGCTTTTCTGTGTTTCCCTGCCCCTACCCTCACTGAATCGTGTAGGAAGTATGCGGTACCGTGCGCTCGCGGTTATTGCGCTACATCTTCTCGGAGCATAGAACCCTTATTTTTAACCGATCAATATTTTCATCAAAACTGCTGTTGACGAGCACTGTTGCTTGGGGTAGTCTTTGGCCTTATTGGGAACGTAGAAATCTCTGACTCTTGGTCTCCTGCGTTTGCTTGTTTAATCTAAGAATAACAATAGGCTTGACCGAACCTCTCTTCCTCTCCCGTATTACGCATAGTCTTTGTCCATCTCTCAGCGGTTAGAGTAGCGTCAGCATCAGGCGCCAAGCCGAGGGAGAGACTCACTTCCGCGTTCGATTGCTGGAAGATGAATCTGTGTTGTGTCTCCATTTCAGTTGTAATACGGGCCAGTTCAGTTTTGATATGGGCCATATGTATGTCCGATGTGCGTGGTCGCGTGCGTGCGTGTGCATGAACCGCGAGGGAGCCGCCGGGAGGCGGATGGATAGCGAAAAAGACGACATTCTGCTCAAAGACGATAGGGAAGATGTGACGACGTTATGACATGCGGCACGGTTCGCCGTTTCTGCGCACAGCTGACCTTAGGAAACTAACTGGCTCCGGAGCTTGTCGAGAGGCATTGAGACCGCCGGAGTAGCCTGATCGCGAAGTTCAAGGAGAGACCCCCATGGCGGTTTTGACCTCGTATCCTGGCGTCTACGTCGAAGAGATTCCAAGCGGTGTGCATAACATCGCGGGCGTCAGTACGGCGAGCACCGCGTTCGTCGACTTTTTCCCTCAAGGCCCAATGGGGGTCGCGACGCAGATCAACAACTTCACCCAGTTTCAGACGGTGTTTGGCAACCTGGATCAGAGGAGTGAATCCAGCTATGGGGTGATGCAGTACTTCCTCAATGGCGGACAGACGGCATGGATCGTGCGCGTGGCGAGCGGCAGCCCCGCCCCTGCTGTGCTGACGCTGGACAACACAGCGGCCACAGCGACGCTGACGGTGACCGCGAGCAGCCCCGGCATCTGGGGAAACAATCTACAGGTCGGAGTCGATTACAATACGGTGCCATCAGGCTTATTCAATCTGGTCGTTCGCCTGGTGGATTCGATCAGCAAACCGACGCAGGTGCTGAGCTCGGAGATCTATCGCAATCTGAGTATGAGCTCGGCCAGCCCGAACTATGCCATTGGCGTAGTGAATGCGGCCTCGGCGCTGATCCAACTGACGGACCTGGGCACCGGCACGCTTCCAGCATCCACCGGTTCGGATGTGATTTCGCCGATCTCAAACCCCGCCAGCACGGTCTACACAGCAGTAAGCACAGCAGCGGATCCAGCCAATGACGGAACCGTTCCCAATGCGAGCGCGCTCGAGGCGGGGATTCAGGCGCTGGCTCGGCTCGATCCCTATATCTTCAACATTCTCTGCCTTCCGGGCGTGGCCAACCTTGTCTCCGGCGGCGCGCCCGACACGGCAAATATTGCAGCCGTCTATGCGAATGCGGCGGCCTTCTGCGCGACCATGCGAGCCTTTCTTCTGGTGGACCTTCCGTCTGGCATCAACTCAACCAGCAATACGGCAGCGAACGGCGTGGTGACATGGCTGAATGCGCTGGGCAGCGCAGGCTTCGAGCCGGCCGCCAACGCGGCGATCTATTTTCCAGGACTTATCGTGCCTGACCCGTTGAATCAAGGGCGGCCCAGAAATGTCGGGGCGAGCGGAACGATGGCCGGCATATACGCTGCGACGGATGCCAACCGCGGCGTTTGGAAGTCGCCGGCGGGTATCGATGCGACGATTGCGGGCGCTAGTCTGGCCTATGTGATGAACGACGCCGACAGTGGAACGATCAACCCGCTGGGTATCAATGGACTGCGCAACTTCAAGACCTACGGCAATGTGACCTGGGGCGCGCGGACGATGCAGGGAGCCGATCAACTGGGAAGCCAATGGGCCTACATTGCCGTTCGCCGCACCGCGTACTACATCGAGGAGAGTCTCTTTGAAGGATTGAAGTGGGTGGTCTTCGAGCCGAACGATACGCCGCTCTGGTCGCAGATACGTCTCAACGTAACTTCGTTCATGCAGAACCTCTTTCGTCAGGGCGCCTTTCAGGGAGCGTCGGCGGCCAGCGCCTACTTTGTGAAGTGCGATAGCGAAACCACCACGCAAACGGACATTAACTCCGGCATCGTGAACATTCTGGTGGGCTTTGCTCCGCTCAAACCGGCCGAGTTCGTCGTGCTGCAAATCCAACAGATGGCCGGACAAGCGGCCTCTTAGTCAAGGAGAAGAAGATGGCAGAATTCAGCGTCAATCCGCAGCGATTTGATCCCTACAAAAACTTCAAATTTCGCGTCAAGTGGGACGGTAAGTACGTAGCTGGCATCAGCAAGGTGGGCGGACTGAAGCGGAGCACGGAGGTAGTGAAGCACCGCGAGGGCGGCGATCCATCCAGCAGCCGCAAGTCTCCCGGCAGAACCGAATACGAAGCGATTACACTCGAGCGCGGCGTGACCCAGGATATTGCCTTCGAGCAGTGGGCGAGCAAAGTCTGGAACTACGGAGCGGGCTTGGGCGCGGAGGTTTCGTTGCAGGACTTTCGCAAAGACATACTGCTGGAGTTGTACAACGAGGCTGGACAGTTGGTGCTCTCCTACAACATCTATCGTTGCTGGGTCTCCGAGTATCAAGCGATGCCGGATCTGGATTCCAACGCGAACGCGGTCGCCATACAGCACATCAAGCTGGAAAACGAAGGCTGGGAACGCGATACGTCCGTGGTGGAACCGCTCGAGCCGAGCTTCACTATTCCATCGAATTAGGTTGCGGAGACGCAGCAGACAGCGAGGAGATAATGCGCGGACTGTCGGCAAAAGAACTGCTTGAGCTGTGGGAACGCGGCATGGAGAACAGCGAGATTGAGCGCGGCCTGCTGATGCTCTCCTATTGCCAGCCGGAGTATCCCTGGGATCGCCTTGCGGCGGTCACCATAGGACGGCGCGATGCGATGCTGCTACAGCTGCGCCAGGCCACGCTGGGGCCGGTATTGAACGCCTTCGCTGTTTGCCCTGGCTGCGCAAGCGAGCTGGAGTTTGCCATGAATACGGAGGAGCTTGCTCCCGCCTCTGCGAATGTTTGTGTTGCCGAGGCAAAGTGTGATGCACACGAATTCAAGCAGGGCTTGTTCTCGGTACGGTGCAGGCTGCCCGACAGTACGGATCTCTATGCGGCCGGCAGCTGCGGTAGCGTAGAAGAGGCGCGGCAAACGATTCTTTCGCGCTGCATCACGTCCATCGAAGGAGCGGACTCTGCACTGGTGATGGGGGAGATTCCTGCCTCCGTTGCAGAAGGCTTTGAAGCATATCTCTCCGAGCAGGAACCTGCGGCCGAGATTTCGTTGAAACTGCAGTGCCCCTCGTGCGCACAACAATGGAATCTGGCCCTCGATATCGTGAGCTTCTTTTGGCGCGAGATTCAAGCGGTCGCGCGGCGGATCGCGCTTGAGGTAGACGCATTGGCGCGCAGTTACGGTTGGGGTGAGACCGAGATACTCAGCATGACTTCGGGCCGCCGCCAGTTATATCTGGAGCTGGTGGGCTGATGGGGAGACTGCTGACGAGCATGGCTGAGCGCGCGGTCGGTTTAAGGCCGGCCGCCATGCCGCTCGTTCGGCCTGTCTTTGCCGCGCCGAGCCAGTTGGAAGGTCGCGATGGCGAAAGGCCCGCGCTGATACAGCTGCCGCGAACGACTGTCGCGATCAATGAGCGAGTGACGCAGCCAGCACCGTCACTGAAGAAGGAAGATCGCGGGAATAATCTGGGCATGAAGAGTCCGACTCTGGAGACGAGAGCGCGACGTTCGCCCCCACCGCAAGAGACAGAACGGCAAGCGGCTCCGGTGCTTGTGCAAGAGCCGCCCCGCAACGATGGCGCGCCGTCTCGACGGCCAACGCTCAAAGAAGCAATTCAGCAAATTTATGCGCCGCGAGAGAAGCCGCAAGAAAAGCCGCGAGTAGATCCAGCTTCACTTGCGGCGTATGCAACGCCAAAATTCCCCCAGCCTGCAAAGCTTGTCGAACCGCCTCTGCCGGCACGCACGATTCAGAAGGAAGATAAACTCGTGATGCAGGATGAGAGGCATGAACACAAAGTATCGACGAGGACAGAGCCTCTCTCTGAGCGAGTACTCCCGCATAGAGCCGACGCGCAGAAGACCGCAGTAGTCGATGATCTCCTTCCTGGGCCGGCCAGGATACGCACTGACGTTGAGTCGCCAACGCGTGAAGTGCATGTCAGTATTGGACGCATTGAAATAAAGGCTGCTCCCCAGCCTGGACCTCCAATGCCGTTGCGTATACCGCCGCCCCGGCGGGCGCATCTGAGCTTGAACGAATACCTCGAACGCCGGCGAGGAGGGCGGCCGTGAGCAACTATCTCGCTATCGCCACGGTAACGGCGACTCTCCGTTATATGTTGCTTGAGGCGCTGCCGCCGGATCTCTCCGGCGCCTCCGTCACGACGCTTCGCCCCGACGCGCAACTGAGCGCCGCCGATGCCACAGGAATCAACATCTTTCTTTATCAGGTGCTGCCGAACGCGGCGTTGCGCAACTGCGATCTGCCCACTCGGCGCAACGATGGAACCCTGGTGCAACGCCCGCGCATCGCCCTTGATCTCAACTACCTCTTCACCTTTTATGGCAACGACGCGGAGTTGGAGCCGCAGCGCCTGCTTGGCTCCGCAGCCTCCACATTGAACGCTTCACCGATTCTTTCCGCACAAGAGATTAGTCAGGCACTGCTGAACTCACAGCCCTTCAATGCCTCGCCCTTCAATGCACCTCCCTTCGATGCACCGCCCTTCCAGCCCGATCTTGCCATGCAGATCGAGCGAGTGAATGTCACAATGCTGCCGCTCTCTTTAGAAGAGCTATCGAAGTTATGGAGCGTCTTCTATCAGATTCCATTTGCACTGACCATGGCCTGGCAGGCAAGCGTGGTGCTGATTGAAAACGAGGCGATGATGCCGCAGTCAGCGCTCCCGGTACAGAGTTGGACGGTCACAGCGACGAGCTTCACCACTCCCGCTATCACCGGCGTGGCGGCCCAAAGCGGCACACTTCAGCCCATCACGGCTGGCACGACGATTTTGATTCTCGGCAGTAATCTGTTCGGCAGCGGGATGAGTGTTCTTATCGGCGGGTATGCAACTCCACTCACGCCTACGCTCATTTCAAAGACACAGATGAGCGTCTTGTTGCCTGGCGACATTCCTGCAGGTGTGCGCACCTTGCAGGTGGAGCAATCCGTGATGCTCGGCTCTCCAGCGGTCGCGCATACGGGAAGCCTCTCCAATGCGCAGGGGTTTGTGCTGCACCCTATCATCTCGGCGCCCGTGACTGGATCGTCGAGTGAGGTTGCGGTGACAGTACAACCGGTGGCGCTAGCGGGCCAGACTGCGGTTTTGCTCTTGAACGAAGCCACTGCACCGCCACCAGCTTCGCCTGCTGCCTACTCCTTTTCACTTGGCCCCCTACCCGCCGATTCGAGCACGATCACCTTCCCCATATCAGGCATCACAGCCGCCATCAGCTATTTTGTTCGAGTCCAAATCGACGGCGCGGAGAGCGCGTTGAATCTTGACGCGTCGAGTTCAACGTACGGTCCAACGGTGGCGATGTGATGAACATGAAGACAAAAGAGAGTGGCGCTCATGCTCGCTGGACTCGCGGCAATCAGCAATATCTGATGGCATCCATTGCACAGATACGCACGCGCCTTGATGCGTATGCAGGGAACTCCTCTGAGAATGCTGCTCGAACAGGTGCAATTCGACCGGACGTTGCGTTGGAGGAGGCGCTCGAATATGACTTCGATGAGAAGAACGCGCCACCGGCGTTGGAAGAGCTTTGCCGCATCTTTCAACTCTCCTCCTTTGAGCGCGCGGTTTTGTTGGCCTGCGCGGGCATGGAGCTGGATGCAAAATTTGCGCGCATCTGCTCCGGCGCACAATCGAGCGAGCAGCCTTGCCCGACCTTTGACCTTCTGCTTGCCGCCTTCGAGGATGCGCATTGGGACGCGACCTCACCGGTGGCGGCCTTGCGTCATTGGCGGCTGATCGAGATGGGCAGCGGCTCCACGCTGATGAGCAGCCCACTGCGCATCGACGAACGCATTCTGCATTTTCTGACGGGAACCTCATACATGGATCAGCGGTTGCATGGCGTCCTGGAAGCGGTAACCGACTGCGATGCTCTGCCATCCTCGCAGCAACTGGTTGCGCAGAAGGCCGCTGATCTGTGGTCCGCTCAAGCTCTGTTGTCCGCTCAAGCTCTGTGGTCTGCTCAAACGCCGGGGGAGCGGCCCGTCCTGATCGAGATCTCAGGCGTCGGCCAACAGGCACGGCAGGCCGTTGCCGTGAGCGCCTGCTCTCTTGCGGGGCTGTCGGCTCATCGTATCTTCGAAGGCGCGCTTCCTTTGCAGCATGCGGAGATCCACACTCTGCTCCGTTTGGTGGAGCGCGAAGCGCTGCTTACCGGATCGGCAATTCTACTCGACCGCACAAGCAGCGAAGGCGACGAGAGAGCACGCAGGAATGCCGTTCATCTCTTTGCCGACGGCCTGCATGCCCCGCTGATCGTGACTACCCCACAACGTCTGGGCGGATACCTGAGGCAGGCTGCCTATCTGGAAATTGCGAAGCCTTTGGTCGAGGAGCAGCGCAGCGTCTGGCAAAGAAGCTTAGGCGAAGCGGCGATACAGATGAACGGTCACATGGATGCCTTGCTGGCGCAGTTCAATCTGAGCGGTGAACAGATTTCGGCCAGCAGTAGACAAGCCGTCACCGTGCATGGAGCGGAGCGGACGAACGTTTCGCCGGAGCAAATATTGGATGCGGTATGGGAGTCGTGCCGCAAGCAGTCTCGCCCCAGTCTCGATGCTCTTGCGCAGAGAGTGACGACCAATGCCGGATGGAATGCGCTGGTCCTGCCCAATGCGCAGATGGAGATGCTGCGCGAGATTGCAACTCAGATGCGGCATCGCTCGCGAGTTTACAACGCCTGGGGCTTCGGCGGAGGGAGCGGACGCGGACTTGGAATCACGGCGCTCTTTGCCGGCGCCAGCGGCACCGGAAAGACCACGGCCGCCGAGGTGCTGGCGCATGAGTTGAAGCTCGATCTCTATCGCATCGACTTGAGCCAGGTGGTGAGCAAGTACATCGGCGAGACGGAGAAGAGCCTGCGCCACATCTTCGACGCTGCCGAGGAGGGCGGCGCGCTGCTCTTCTTCGACGAAGCCGATGCACTCTTTGGGCGGCGGACCGAGGTCAAGGACAGCCACGACCGTTACGCCAATATCGAAGTCTCTTATCTATTGCAGAGGATGGAGCTCTACCGCGGATTGGCCGTGCTGGCAACCAATATGAAGCAGGCGCTCGATCCGGCATTTCTGCGGCGGATACGCTTTGTGGTTCAGTTTCCCTTTCCCGATGCAGCGCTGCGCGAGCGAATCTGGCGGCGCGCGATTCCTACGCAAGCACCCTCAGAGGCCATCAATCTTCAGCAACTGGCGCGCCTGAGTATAACTGGGGGCAGCATACGCAACATCGCGCTGGGCGCTGCTTTTCTCGCCGTCAAGTCCGGTGATTCGATACGCATGAACCATCTGCTCGAGGCGGCGCGGGGCGAGTATTTGAAGATCGAAAAACCGCTCACGGAATCAGAGATTCGGGGGTGGGTCTGATGCGGCCATCGCTATTGAGTATCGACGCCCCGAGATCGCGGCGGCAGGCACTTGCTCCTCGGCCCCCTGCCGCGCGGCTTTCGCTGCATATTGACAAAGTTGTGCTGGACGGATTCCAGCGCGTGGACAGCGCACAGGTTCGCGACGCGTTGACGCAGTCGCTCAGCACGGCGTTTCAGGGCACAGCCAGCCCGCAATTCGATCGCGATGTGAACCTCAAGAAGGCCGGCGGCAGCCATGATCTTCGAGCTGGAGCCGATGCCAGGCAGATCGGCGCGCAGATCGGAAAAACGCTGAGGCAGGCATTGCAAGCAGCGGGACGCAATGCAGCACAACCCACGGCCAGCACGGCGAAGCAGGGTCACTTCACGCAGAGCAAGGAAAGAAGGTAACTGCAATGGGAGCATTTCCTGGATCACCTAGACTGATGCGTGGAGGGATCGTGCAGATCGATCCCGATACCGGCGCGGTGCAGAATATCGTCGTGCTCCAATACAATCCGGAGACGCTCACACGCACCCTACAGGTACAGAGCGTGGCGCCCGAACATCAGAATCGCTCCGAGGCGTTGCGCCTGACAGGACCTCCAATCGAAAGCTTCAAGCTCGATGCTGAGATTGACGCGACCGATCAGTTGGAGCAGCCCTCGCTCTATCCCAACGCGACGCAGTACGGGATTCTGCCTCTGCTGACGGCGCTCGAGTTGATGATCTATCCGACCAGCACGCAGTTGCTGGGTAACAACACGCTGGCACAATCGGGGACGCTGGAGATCTCGCCGATGGAGGCGCCGCTCTCCTTGTTCGTCTGGAGCATGAACCGCATCGTTCCCGTGCGCATCACCGACTTCAGTGTGACCGAGGATGCCTTCGATCCGGCGCTGAATCCGATCCGCGCCAAGGTCAGCCTGGGGATGCGTGTGCTCAGTGTCGACGATTTGGGCTTTGATAATGTGGGAGGCAATCTGTACATGGCGTATCAGCAGCAGAAGGAAAGGATCGGCGCGCTGGCGCCCACCGGCACCTTCAGCGCGCTGGGCATCGGAGGCGTATAGTGAGCGCATCCACTCTGGCGATCTTTCAGTTTGCCGGCCTCAAGGCCAGCCTCTTTGCGGCCAACAGCCGCTATCAGGGCATAGGCACCAACACGCTGACCACAGCCAGCGGGCAGACTGTTGTGTATCTGGAGCGGCGCTTCGTGCCGCAGGCCAGCGCTTTCGCTGTGCTGCAACAGTACACGGTGCAGCAAGGCGACCGGCTGGACAATATGGCCTCGTCTCTGCTGGGCGATCCGCAGCTTTACTGGCGGATATGCGACGCCAATGGCGCAATGCGCCCCGAAGATCTCGAAGTCGAGGGACTGGCGCTGAATATCACGCTGCCGCAAGGCATACCGGGGCCGCCGAATGCTTAATGGAATCCACCTGACGCTGATGATCGGACCGGCAGTGCCCATGCCGGTCTCGCAGGACGTGCTCAACGCCCTTACCTCGATCGAGGTGACCAATGCAAGCGAAGGACCTAGCCTATTCCAGCTGCACTTTACGCTGAACAAGCAGTCCGTTCTTGAGACCCTCTTTCTCATCGCCGCAGGCGCGTCGATTCCTCTGATCCGCGTGGTGGTTGCCGTTACGGTGAATGGACTGACACAGGTCTTGATCGATGGCGTGATGACGCACCATCAGATATCGCCCGGCGGCAGTTCGCAGAGTCCGAGCCTCACCATTACCGGAGAGGACCTGACAAAGGTGATGGACTACATCGACTTCAGTGGCCTTCCCTATCCGGCCATGCCAGCTGAGGCGCGAGTTCTGCTGATTCTTGCCAAGTACGCAATGTTTGGCGTTATTCCTCTGGTCATTCCCAGTGTGCTGATCGATGTTCCCATCCCGTTGCTGCAGATTCCACGTCAGCAGGGAAAAGATCTGGCCTATGTGCGGCAACTCGCAGAGGAGGTTGGCTACGTCTTCTACATCGAGCCGGGACCGACACCTGGAACCAGCGTGGCCTACTGGGGGCCGGAGATCAAGGTAGGCGTTCCGCAGCCGGCTCTGAATATGGATATGGACGCGCAGACCAACATCGAGTCGCTCAGCTTCACATACAACAGCGAGTCGGCACAGCTGCCGATCGTCATGATCCAGGATCCTAATTCCAAGGTTGTAATTCCGATTCCGATTCCAGACGTCACGCCGCTGAATCCGCCGCTGGGCGCTGTTCCTCCCATCCCCAAGGACATTTACGTGATCGACCAGACGGCCAAGTATTCGCCGGTGCGTGCGGCGCTTATCGGCATGGCCAAGGCAGCCAAGTCGGCCGATGTGGTCTCCGCCAGCGGCACTCTCGACGTCATTCGCTATGGATCAGTTCTGAAGGCCAGGAAGCTGGTGGGCGTGCGCGGCGCCGGACCGGCCTTCGACGGGCTCTTCTATGTCCGCTCCGTAACCCACAACATTAAACGCGGGGAGTACAAGCAGAGCTTTACGCTGGGACGCAACGGCCTGCTCTCCACCGTGAGTTCGGTGACAGCATGAGCGAAGCAAAAAAGTACTATGGCAAATACCGCGGAACTGTGATAAATAACATCGATCCCATGCAGATCGGGCGCATTCAGGTGATCGTGCCCGATGTCTCCGGCATTCTGCCCACCTCCTTTGCCATGCCCTGCTTACCTCTGGCGGGCAAGCAGATGGGTGTGTACATGGTGCCGCAGATCGGCTCTGGCGTATGGGTTGAGTTTGAGCAGGGAGACCCGGACTATCCCATCTGGAGCGGCTGCTTCTGGGGCGTGGTTGCCGAGGTTCCGTTGCTTGGATTGGCCGGCAATCCAGCCAGTCCGAGCATCGTGCTACAGAGCGGCTTGCAGAACTCAATCATTGTAAGCGACCTGCCAGGTCCAACCGGTGGCATCATGCTCAAGAGCACAACCGGAGCGACGCTAATCGTCAACGACACGGGAATTTATATACAGAACGGCAAGGGCGCCAGCATCGTGATGGTGGGCAACACAACCACCATCAACTCCGGCGCTTTGGTGGTGATGTAAGACGAACCAGAAAGGAGAAGCGTATGCCGGGATTTCTGCTGCACGTTGGTGCTCAGGTAGCTTGCTCTCATGGCGGCCAGGCACAGCCGACCGTGCCCGTCCCGCGGGTTCTGGTATCGGCGCAGCCGGTTACGACGATAAGCGGTCCCTACGTGGTGGCCGGCTGTGCGCTGCCTCCGCCTCCAGTGGCCAATGGACCTTGCCTCACCGCGCAGTTCATCACCAGCGCAACGCGAGTCTTCGCCCTGGGAGTACCGGTCCTGCTTCTGGACAGCCAATCCCTATGTGCTCCTTCCGGAACACCTCTTTTAGTCATGCAGACGCAGACGCGAGTGACAGGAATCTGACATGGCAACCACCAACATTGACTTTCCATTTCGCATCGATGGCAGGGGACGCACCGCCGCGCCGCCGGACTACAACACGCACATTGAGGAGCTGATCGAACAACTGCTCTTCACCAACCCCGGCGAGCGCGTGAACCGCTCCAACTTCGGCAGCGGAGTGTTGCAATCGGTCTTCGCACCCAACAGCTCG